>OBMA010002394.1_pt1 | contig 10956 bp, 7 predicted proteins | sample 1539141 | NCBI WGS metagenome assembly OBMA01 (sample SAMEA3991484, study PRJEB22521) | metagenome | biome: anthropogenic terrestrial biome; feature: sewage plant; material: raw primary sludge | place: Sweden | collected 2012-09-26 | reverse complement strand
AAACAAATGACGGAGATGTTTGCACACTTTTTCCAAATAGAAATGTTTCATGCAGACAATCGACAGCTTATGTAATTCAATTGGTTGACTAATTACACGCTGGTCTTCTGACATTACTTTAGGGCGTATGTATGGATGTATTTTGTATTGCTTTTGGCTAGTTAGTAGTATTCCTCAATCGTATTGTTTTTGATTTTGAAAAAGCTAACGATAAAGGTCAGGAAAAAAAAAGAAAATTGTATGTAAAGGAATGTCTGGAGAGAGTTACACAGGAACAGAAAGGTCCAGCAGCGGTTTCTACAACCAATCATGGATGTTGATATAGGATGTTATTTTGAAGAGAAACGCTATGACGACAAACTGTTAGACTTCATCAGATATGACGTTAAAACACCTAAAAAGACTAAATATATACTACAAAGGCCTACGGCGACAGATGAAGAGAGTGTACGATTACAAAGGTTTTACCAATTAGGAGTAGATCTAAAATTGAAGTATTCCAAGCGGAGGTCATTGAAGAAGCAAGGGCGGATCAAGAATGCTACTGAGGAATTGCTGCGATTAGCCAATGAACAGTTGAAACTTTTCAACAGAATAGTAGAAAGAGAAACCAATTGGATAATTTATCCGCTGTGGGTAATGGCTAAACAATTAATTCGTCTGGCAAACGAATCTAGTGAACTTAATAAAGACTCAATTGAAGAATGCGGACGCACTATCCATAGAAGCTTTACTATATGCCTCAATGATAGGAACCCAAGATTGAATGAAAATAAAAAAATCGGATGTTATATGTTTGCTAATCTAGAGTTTTCCATCTACCATCGGTTAAGTAATAAAGATATGATTAAAAATTTAGTGAAAGTCCTCGAGAGCAGAGTGAACGCCCGGGATATACCACCGTTGAATAAAAGCCTGGCAATGGAACATAAGTCTCAAGTGGTGTTGTATAATTATTATCTAGGTCAATACTACGGATGTCTGGAAAACGATCACGAACGCGGGTTCTTCCATTTAAATGAAGCATTATTGCAATGTCCAATGCTATATGTGGAATCTACCGGCAAGTTCGTCTTACAGGGCCAAATGGAAAAGATAATGATACTGCTGGTTCCGCTTGCTCTTTTAACTAAAAGGTTGTACCCTCACTGGGATCATCCAGTAATCGCCGGAGTAATTACTAGGAGTAAGCGCTTAAGTCAAGTTTATCCGACATTAGTGCGCAGCGTAATCTCAGGGAACCTGTCACTGTACGAGGCTACCGCAGCAAGCCATGAAAGATTCTTTCTTTCGCAAGGATTGCATGTCGTCATCACATTACTTCGAGAGGTGGTCTTCACTCGGTTGGTACAACGATGTTGGCAATGGGGGAATGATCGGAAAAGTATTATGCCCTTGAAAATTCTCCTGGCAACAAAACAACACGATAGTTCTGCCAATGAGGACGAAGAGGAGCAGTTGGATGCCCTAGAATGCCGTCTAGCAAGTGCTATAGCAAGTGGGCTTTTGCGTGCTTATCTTTCTCACTCCAACCGCTGCATCGTTTTCAGTAAGAAGGAGCCCTTTCCCCATAGCAAATGATAGAAAAATAGTCAATAATTGAACGAAGAAAAAAAAAAGAAAGTTTGTTCATAAAAGAATATCATATTATATATATATATAGGGTCGTATATATATCGTGCGTCTTCTTCCTTCTCTAAGGGTAAAATTCCTTGTATTTGTTATAATAGTAGTAACTGCCGAGCCCACCCAAAGCTGTCAAAACGACAGGGACAGGTTTAGTGAACCTGGAAGGCATGCCTCTTATGACACCAGCACCAAGTAGTAAGGTCGATGCACCCAATGCCATTTCGAGCCCACCATCTCTATTCATATGTAGCAAGTAACCGGCAATCCCATATACACTACCGAATACTAAGCCAGATACTAGAGATGGAATGGAGCCCTTACGGTAGTATCCCATAAGGCCACCGGCTGTAGTCAAAAGACTCAATGTATATGCTGGATGTTCCATAGTGTGATCTGATGTTCCTTTCTCTCAAACTTCGTTTCTGTCTTGTCTCCCGCTGTTACCTAATAACTTCATGTGATCTGCTCCCCCTTCTCGTTAAATACCACCTTTTCATCAACCCCGTAGGGCGCGACACGTCTAAAATATTAACCTCTGAATACTTATTGGGTCAAAATGAATGTTGATAACTTTCCTTTACAAAAAAAAAACTAATAGAGTATATGCATTTCGGTAGTGAAATATTCGTTAATGCTAATATGCTCAGTAGTGATCCTAGATTACCAGTTTTACTGCAGCCATCGTACAATTTTGGAACGAGTATAAAGAGAGAAATTAAAAACGACAAGAAATATTCGTACTAGCTTCTCTTCCGGCTTGATGACAGTCTTAATATCATCTGCAACTCTTGAAATCTTGCTTTATGGTCAAAATTTACGTACGCTTTTCATTATATAATATGATTTGTCAATGTGATGAGTGAATGTCTCCCTGTTACCCGGTTTTCATGTTGATTTTTGTTTCAGGCTCTAAATGTTTGATGCAATATTTAACAAGGAGAACAGAAATGTTTTGTGACAGCACCTGTCAATTTTAGGATAGTAGCAATCGCAAACGTTCTCAATAATTCTAAGAATGACATCAGTTCAAAACTCTCCACGCTTACAACAACCTCAGGAACAGCAACAGCAACAGCAACAGCTTTCCTTAAAGATAAAACAATTGAAGTTAAAAAGAATCAACGAACTTAACAATAAACTGAGGAAAGAACTCAGCCGTGAAAGAATTACTGCTTCAAATGCATGTCTTACAATAATAAACTATACCTCGAATACAAAAGATTATACATTACCAGAACTATGGGGCTACCCCGTAGCAGGATCAAATCATTTTATAGAGGGTTTGAAAAATGCTCAAAAAAATAGCCAAATGTCAAACTCAAATAGTGTTTGTTGTACGCTTATGTAATGATAGTAATAGAATCCAAAAAAAAAAAAAATATACATGCTTTTTCATATCCTCTCTCACCCTATCTTTTTTTTTTTCTTCTAATTTTGGCTCCGTTCATATCTTATTCAAAATTAATTCAGCGGTAATCTTATCTTTATTGTTAGACTTCGCAGAAATTTCATTTAGCTTCGATGCAGATAGTTTGATCAAGTCATTTTGTTTATTACGTCCCAGTTCGCGAGAAATGATGTTAACCAATGCCCACCCTTTTAGGTATAGTTCGCTAAGTTCAACGCTCCTCAAAGCATTCTTTAATGCCTTTTCCAAGAGCTCGGTCTTGGTTTGTTTCTTGCTACGTAGAGCCTCATAATACAGAGTCTCACTTAGCCTACCAAAACAAGCGTAATTGAATGGTGTAATACATAGGACCTGTTCCAAACAATAACGGGCTTTTTCAAATTGGCCCATTTCGAAATAAATCTCGCTGGCATACCACCACAATTCTGCATCAAGCGGGAATTTATCTGTAAGAGCTACCACTTCTTTAAGAACACTTTCTTGGCTCAAGTTCTTGGAAGTTGTCTTGATAGCTATCAATTTCTTTGCAATAGAGACATAAGTAACGAAGTCCGTTTCATACTCCAGATCATCATTCAACAAATTTTCCAGATATTCAATAGCGCCTTTATCATTTCCGTTTATCTGCAATAAAGTGGCTTTCATGATTACCATTTTATACGAATTTTCACCAAGACGATCTCTTAATGTATTATAAACAACTTGCGCATCAACGTCTTGGTTTCGGTACACCAAAACATAGAAAAGCATTTCCATCAAGAAGAAATAGTTTCCTTCTGTTAGTCCAGAGTCTCCACTTTTCATGTAAATTTTCATTTCATTTTCTAGTTGCAGTAATTGTTCTGGATTAAATTGAGTATACGCTTTGGTATTCATAATTGTCAAAAGCTTTTCTCTAACCAAATCCTTCAACATTGTTTTATCTACTGCTTTGTATAATTTCCTCCGTTCCAATGCGATCCAATGCCTTTCATTCATACATAGTTATTTATTTCATTAACGATCCAAATCTCTTTACTTAACTTCACTAGTCAACGCTTCTAACACATCACGCGATACGAAGATTAACAGTTTAGTATAATATTGCAATACATACCCATTTCACACATCGGTCAAGGTCATCAAGCACTTTTGGTTATAGTGTGTCCTATAGTTCTTTCAGATTGATTGAGGTTTCATATTAGTGTTGAAAGCCTAGCTAAAGTTCTCTGGTCGTGCAACATTCGAGGACACATCGGTTGTTTATACCTCATGGGATTATGGATGGTCAAATAGATAAAATGGAGAAGCGATATAGCATGACCAAACTGGAGAATAGGTTAAGGACTTTCCAAGATGGTGTTGCACTTGAAAAAAAAAAGTTAAAGTGGAGTTTTAAAGTTATCCCGTATCAGGCAATGGCCAAGCTTGGATTTTACTTTGATCCAGTGATCGATCCTAAGACATCTAAACTGAAAAAAGACTCTGTAAGATGTTGCTATTGTCATCGTCAAACATACAATGTGAGAGACTGCAGATCCAAAAGAAAAGATGTTCTTGAGACTCTAAGCAATATAATGAGGCAACATCTGACTGTTACTGATAACAAACAAGTTTGCCTCCTTATTTACTTGCGCAATAAGCTATTGACGGACTATAGCTTCCATATGGGGGTTTCGGACTGGAAAAATGACAAGTACTTCAGCAATCCAGATGATGAAAACGTGATAAACCTAAGAAAATTTACTTTTCAAGATAACTGGCCTCACAGTGGTTCTCAAAATGAACATCCGCTGGGTATAGAAAAGATGGTGAATGCAGGACTCATGCGATACGACTCCAGCATAGAAGGCTTAGGCGATCCAAGCATGGATAAAACACTTATGAACGATACCTGTTATTGTATTTATTGCAAACAGTTGTTACAAGGTTGGTCAATAAATGACGATCCGATGAGCCGACATTATAAGGTTTCTCAAAATGGGAACTGTTATTTCTTTCAGACACGTAATCGATTTGAGAGAATAAAAAATGACAATGACAGTATCACGAAAAATTGCGAAGTCTCTCCAACTTTAGGCGAAAATGGGAAAAGAGAAGTGATCAACACGAAAACCGCTTCTCAAAGGCAGTGTCCTTTATTTGAGTCACCTCCATCTAGTACTGGTCCTCAACTTGACGATTATAATGAGAAGACAGATATATCTGTTATTCAACATAATATAAGTGTGCTTGATGGAGCACAAGGCGAAAATGTAAAACGTAATAGTGTGGAAGAAAAAGAACAAATCAACATGGAAAATGGAAGCACTACATTAGAAGAGGGCAATATAAATCGTGATGTCTTAGCAGATAAGAAAGAAGTTATTTCGACACCAACTGCAAAAGAAACCAAACGTCCAAATGTCCAGCTAACCCAATCATCGTCACCTATAAAAAAGAAAAGAAAGTTTAAAAGAATATCGCCTAGAAAAATCTTTGATGAGGAAGATAGCGAACACTCCCTTAATAATAATTCTGCCAACGGAGACAACAAAGATAAGGATTTGGTTATAGATTTTACAAGCCATATCATAAAAAATAGAGATGTAGGGAGAAAGAATGCTATTTTAGATGACAGCACAGATGAATTCAGTTTCAGTAACCAAGGACATAACACATTTGACATACCTATACCAACCTCATCACATTTGCTCAAAGGTATAGATTCAGATAATGACAATGTTATACGAGAAGATAATACTGGCATAAATACAGACACAAAAGAAGCGTCTTCTAAACACGAAAAATTTTCTGTTAATTCTGAAGAAGATTTAAATTTCAGTGAAGTGAAACTCACAGGTAGAGACAGTAGTACTAATATTCTTATAAGAACGCAAATTGTAGATCAGAATTTGGGTGATATCGACAGAGATAAGGTCCCCAATGGTGGATCCCCAGAAGTTCCAAAGACACATGAGTTAATTAGAGATAACTCTGAAAAGAGGGAAGCACAAAACGGGGAATTTCGACATCAAAAAGATTCAACTGTACGGCAATCTCCAGATATATTACATTCTAATAAAAGTGGTGATAATTCCAGTAATATTACCGCAATACCCAAAGAGGAACAAAGGAGAGGCAATAGCAAAACATCCAGCATTCCCGCTGATATTCATCCTAAACCAAGGAAAAACTTGCAAGAACCAAGAAGCCTATCAATAAGTGGAAAAGTTGTTCCAACAGAAAGAAAATTAGATAACATCAATATAGATCTAAATTTTTCGGCGTCCGATTTTTCACCATCATCACAATCTGAGCAATCATCAAAAAGCTCAAGCGTTATTTCAACGCCGGTAGCGAGCCCTAAAATTAATCTCACACGCAGTTTGCATGCAGTCAAAGAGCATTCTGGCCTCAAAAAAGAAACTGACGATGATAAGTATTTTACTAATAAGCAGGAAACTATAAAAATACTGGAAGATGCGTCTGTGAAGAATGAGACCCCAAATAATGAAATGTTACTTTTTGAGACTGGAACCCCAATCGCATCTCAAGAAAACAAGTCAAGAAAATTATTTGATGAAGAGTTTTCTGGGAAGGAATTGGATATGCCTATAGATTCATCAACTGTAGAAATAAAAAAGGTTATCAAACCCGAATTTGAGCCAGTCCCATCAGTTGCAAGGAATTTGGGGTCTGGAACCTCTTCATATCCACGGAATTCACGTTTAGAAGAACAAAGAAAGGAAACAAGCACAAGTTTGGCTGATAATTCTAAGAAAGGAAGTTCATTTAATGAGGGCAACAACGAAAAAGAACCGAATGCAGCAGAATGGTTTAAAATTGATGAAAATAGACACCTTGTAAAAAATTACTTCCATGATTTGTTAAAATATATAAATAATAATGATGCTACGCTAGCTAATGACAAAGACGGTGATCTGGCTTTTTTGATTAAGCAAATGCCTGCAGAAGAGTTGGACATGACATTCAACAATTGGGTGAACCTAAAAGTGCAATCTATTAAGCGCGAATTTATAGATGACTGTGATAAGAAATTGGACATATTGAGAAGGGATTACTATACTGCCACAAATTTTATTGAAACTTTGGAAGATGACAATCAATTGATCGATATTGCTAAGAAAATGGGCATTTTATAGCTAACTAATATGATAAACAGGCTAAAGGTTTGTATTTTTTGTAGTTTTGAAACTGTGTATAGAATGTTTCGCCGCATCGCAGATATCTGCAGGGAACTGTTGACATAGCATCTTCTGTGGACGTGACAACATTACGTATATTCGTTGATACCGCAAGTCTATAGCGTATACATGCTAAGGCAAAAAGTTTCAAAGTGAATGCATTATGTATTTATATGTAAATAAGTAAGAAAAGTGGGATTTTGAAAATAAAGGTGTAGTAGGACAGTAAGTATTCAATGAAATACAATTATAACATATCTTCATCGGGCGTTCCTGATGCTTCATCCATTTGAGAATCAATGGCAGTGTCAGGCATTGATTCGTCAATTGTGTTGTTGTTATTGTTCCTAACCATGTTCTGATTACGAAGTCCCATTTGGAGATTCCTCATCTGGTCAGGTGATATTTGCATTCTATTGCCAAACTGACGCCAGAAATTTGGATTTTCTGTTTCATTGTCATCATTACCATTGTTAGTTTCATTGTTACTTGTATCGTTTGCCCCAGCATCCGATACAATATTCACTATGTTGTTGGCGTTCCGGTTGGCGTCATTGTCATTATTGTTATTCCATGCTGATCTTTGGTGGGCTATTAATAGTTCTCTTTGTCTGGTTAACAATGTTATGTTATCTTTTAAATATAGTCTCAAAACAACGGTGGAGAGCTTGTACTTCTGAACCACCATAATGAATTTGTCAATGAATAAAAGTCGCCATATTAAAAGCCCTTTTTGGTAATCTATGTTGCCCGATTCCTGAACCGTTTTTTGTACTAAACAAATTTGTCTGTTTAATTCAATCATTTGCATATAGGTTTGAGTCATTTCATGAAGTAAAAAACCAGTAAACTGAAACTGAACTCTTACCAAACTAGCAACATTCACCTCGAAATCATCAATATGATCATTTAACTCATGGAATTTTCTAACAATATGACACATTTCACTGTTAATTTCCCGGTTTACACCAGGTGCTACGACATAATCTTGATCATCGTCCACATCACTAAATGGATCTTCACAAAACGTCTTGTTTACTTGCAATAATAGTGAGTTAACTTCCTCCGAGCTCATCCTAATGCCATCAAAAGTATTGAGATACCAACTGAATACTTCATCTATTCGTTCAAAATTGATATTCTGGAAAAGAAAATCGTTATTTAGACCGTTGATTTGATTTAATCCTGTAGCAGCTATAATTGCAGCGGAATCTTGATTTAAATCAGTTATGATTCTCCTAAGAGCATCTTCAAGTGTTTCACCGTTAAATATCAAATTCTTGGATCTAATATATTTTGTCAAAACATCATTTACATCGGCATGTGGTCCAAAAGCGGGCGACGTTAGATTTACTAAATAATGGCGAAGTTTATGAACACCTTTCCCTGAAAATACGCAGAATATTTGACGTTGATTTTCACTAAAGTCTGAGGGTGCAGGCCTGCAATACATCGTTATATCGGGGCGTAAAAATGACGGAACAGCAGTCAAAGACAAATGTGAGAGCCTTGGGCAAGACATTAGAAGCTCATATATCGGATATATTGTTAAATTAGAACAGTAAGATAAATGTACCCTTTCTAAAGTATCATTTCGGCCTCGCAAGGAAACCATATTCAACAAACCCTCGTCAGTCATTTGCGTACATTTGACAAGGCCAATTCTCTTTAATTTTGGTAAGTCTGCTAGTTCATAAAGAGTTCTATTGGTTAAATTCGTACAGCACGCAAAGTCCACGTACTGTATTCTTGTACATGAATGAAAGAGTACTCTTACCCCGTTATCAGTTATATTGAAACAGTGCCCAAAATGCACTGTTTGCAAGTTTTTGCCCAGCTTCGATAATTGGAACAACGATGCATCTGTAATTCGGCTACACTTGCCTAGAAAAACATTACGTAATTTAGGGGCTAAATTGACTATTCTTTCTATAGTTTTATCTGTAATATTTTCACATCCAGAAAGATCAATCAATCTTAAAGAGGGCATATCGTCAACTACTTTAGAAAGCTCCTGGAAAAGATTATCCGTAATATTCGTATTATGAGTTATTCTGAATTCTCTCAGCTGAACTAACCTAGTGAGGAGTTTTAACAAACTAGAATCAGTGACATTTGGACTTAATGTTATATCGACCTCTACAAGCAAAGGGCATTTGTTGGCTAATAGTTCTACTAATTCGTCATTCATGTTATTGTTTGCTGTGATTTTTATTCTTTTCAACATCGGGGAATGGACTATGAAATTCCGCAGTGAATCGAATGTTACATTCCTTGCCTGAGGAACATAAAACCCCTGTACTCTGGGACAATATGTCGCTAAGGTATCAAATACGTCATCGGAAACGTCTCTTATTCCAGTGATATCCACACTTTGGAGAAATTTACATCCTCTCAAAACAGCCGATATTGGAACACTGGTTATATGCTTGCAAAATACTAAAGTTAGCCGCTCCAAATTCTTACATCCGACAAAATAGTTAAGCTCTGTATCGTGCATGTAGTCACCAACAAATGAAAAATTTAATCTTTTGATCATTAAACGATAGTTGAATACAGTTTCTTCAGAAGTTAACTTCATAGTCCTTAAAAACAAGTCTAATTGACTCTTTTTGTTGATGTGCGGTCTGTAATAAAGTATCTTCACAATTATTTCAGCCCAGAGTTTGGAAACGGTAAGGAATTTTACAATATCATATTTTTGGTTAAGTTTATCTAATATTAAGTGTAATATTTCCGAGGGTAGCATGTTTAGGGCAAACACAGGTGATCTTCGGGTGACACTCGTACATATGTTTTGATTTGATGGATTCGAAAGCACATTATTTATGAACTGCCTTGAATATCTCGAAAGATCTTGTAGCCCTTCTTTCAAGTCAGATGATTCAGTAGTATCTATGGAGTTTATCCAAATGATGAAATTATCTGTTGGATTTTCCACTTGTTGACCTCTTAGCTTGGAATGGCAGTATGCATATAATGACTTTTTGTACTCTTCTATAATTGTTAATATTTTTAGCCTTAAATTTCTAATTTCCATGTTTTCTGTCTCTAGCGCCCTAAGCCTCATTCTTTGTAATTTATGCAAATAACTAATTGCTTGTGGGGAGTTATCAATACGTAGCTCCTTTAGTTTAAGGTTGTCTAGCTCAATTTCGTTCAGTATTTTTTTTCTACGTTTCTCTATAACAACCAGAAACTCTTGGATTTTTTTGCCCACTATTAGCTTGAATTCGTGGATTTGCTTCCGTTCTTCCTCTGGTAGGTTCGGTAACAATCGATTAAGTTGATCTATTTGAACATTGACACCATTCATAAGGTTCGTGTTCACAGTGTTTATGTCAATCCCGTTCAGCGCATTTGTTTGCTGTTGTGGTTGAAATGTCAGCGAAAAGTTTTGATTTAGCGGTTGTCCGTTGTTGGTTGGCAAAAGCGTTTCCCGTTGAATACTATCGAACCTAAAGATATTATTTAGCGTTGCATCCCTAACCTCACTTGCATTTCTTTCCGAAGTTGCCGTTTCTCTAGTTCGTGATGGCATTTGTGGTCTTGTGCTATTATTATTGTTGTTGTTGTTGTTGTTGTCGTCAAAATCACCGCTACTATTCAGCCACAATTGAGGGCCCAAATTTGGATGTATATCAGGTGGGTGCAGCCTATTGCTGTCATTGTGGTTGTTGTTATCCTGATCCATTATAGACCTTCTTAGTATAAAGGAAACCGCAAAACTGTTTAGCCTCACTACCAATGATA
>OBMA010002392.1_pt1 | contig 10962 bp, 3 predicted proteins | sample 1539141 | NCBI WGS metagenome assembly OBMA01 (sample SAMEA3991484, study PRJEB22521) | metagenome | biome: anthropogenic terrestrial biome; feature: sewage plant; material: raw primary sludge | place: Sweden | collected 2012-09-26 | reverse complement strand
AACGGACCACATCAGGGAGCATGGGTCGATACGCCCGATGGGAAAGAAGATTGGTTTATTCATTTTCAGGATAAATATGCTTACGGACGTGTAGTACACCTCAATCCGATGCGTTGGGTGAATGACTGGCCGGTGATTGGCGTGGATAAAGATGGCGACGGTTGTGGTGAGCCGGTAGCTGAATATACGAAACCGAATGTGGGTAAAACGTATCCGATTGTTACTCCGGTGGAAGATGATGAATTTGATGGTCGCACACTTGGGTTGCAGTGGCAATGGCAGGCAAATGCTAATGAGTTATGGTATTATCCTGCGGGTGAAAAAGGTTATTTAAGGCTTTTTGCATGGCAAACAAGTGTCGATTCGGCAAATCTGTGGCATGCCCCACATTTGTTGTTGCAAAAATTTCCTGCTCCCAACTTCAAAGCTACAACTAAGTTCAGTTTTTATCCATTTAAAATGAACGAACGTGCCGGACTTGTGGTGATGGGGCGCGATTATGCGGCAATCACTCTGGATAGTGTGGATAATGGTTTGGCCATTCGTTATGTGGTTTGCAGGGAAGCCGACAAGGGTAATAAAGAAATGTTGGAAAAAAGTATTGCCGTGAAAAGCCGTACTGTGTGGTTCCGGGTGGAAGTGTCCGAAAGTGTGGCTATGAACGATGATAAAATACTTCAGCCTACTGCCAATTGTACATTCAGCTACAGTCTGGATGGAAAGAAGTTTATAAAACTCAGCGATACTTTTGATGCTTTCGAAGGCAAATGGATAGGAGCAAAGATGGGAATCTTTTGTCAGCGACCTGCTTTGCTCAACGATTCGGGTTATGCTGATTTCGATTGGTTTCGTGTTGAGAAATAGATGTGTTTTGAAATTTTAATGTTATTCGGGGTGTAAATGTCTTTAATAAAGATGTTTGCACCCTATTTCTTTTTATGCTTGATATTATTGCCTGAACTGCTGTGTGAATTTATCAGCCGTTTTGTGTGATATGTATCAATTGTAGTGTTTTTCTGAGTCGAAAATATGTATATTTGTGGGTGTTGATAATGAAACTTAAAAAATATAAAATTTTATGCTTGAGAAGATCATAGATTTTAGCATCAGAAACAAACTTATCGTTATCCTGTTTACGCTTACAATAGCAGCTTTTGGCTTGTATGCTGTTTTCATGATTCCTGTGGGTGCAGTGCCCGATATTACAAACAATCAGGTGCAGGTAATCACCACCTCAGGTAATTTATCCACACAGGAAATCGAACAGTACATTACTGCGCCTGTGGAAATGGAAATGGCTAATTTGCCCGGCGTAAAAGAAATCCGATCGGTTTCGAAGTTTGGTATTTCGTTAGTTACCATTGTTTTCGACGAATCGTTGGGGACTTATTTGCCACGACAGCTGATTGCCGAAAAGATAAAAAGTGCTGCTGCGAAAATTCCTGAAGGTTTCGGTGAGCCCGAAATGGGGCCTATTACTACCGGTTTGGGCGAGATTTATCAGTATACGCTCGATTTGAAACCGGGTTTCGAAGATAAGTATAGCGCTGCCGACCTGCGTACAATACAGGACTGGGTTATCAAACGACGATTATCCGGAATTAACGGGGTGGTGGAAATTAATAGCTGGGGCGGTTATCTGAAACAATACGAAGTAGCCATCGATCCGGAGCGATTAAACGCGCTGGGTGTTAGCTTGATGGAGGTTTTTAATGCACTTGAGGCAAACAATAGTATCTCGGGTGGTTCATATATCGAGAAAACAAATCAGAGTTATTTTATTCGTGGCGATGGACAGGTGAAATCGGTCGAAGATATCGAAAGTATTGTGATTCGTAGTGCTCCAGGAAGTCCTATTCTGATAAGTAATGTGGCCGAAGTGCGTTTCGGACATGCAAACCGCTATGGTGCGATTACCGCAAACGGAAAGGGTGAAACAATTCTGGGACAGGTGATGATGTTGAAAAACGCTGACTCGAAGCAGGTTATCAACGAAGTGAAAATGCGTGTGGCCGAAATACAGGAAAATTTACCGGAAGGTGTGTATATCAATCCTATAGTGGACAGAAGCGAATTGGTTGCCAAAACGACTTTTACGGTGGTTGAAAATCTGATTCTCGGGGCTTTGATTGTAATGATTACCGTGTTTTTGTTGTTAGGAAATATCCGTTCGGCATTGGTTATTACTTCTATGATTCCGCTTTCGTTGCTTTTTACTATTTCCATGATGTATGTGTTCGGTGTGGATGCCAACCTGATGAGTCTGGGCGCACTCGACTTTGGAATTATTATCGATGGAGCTGTGATTATTGTGGAGTTTATTGCACTCAGAATTTCGGTACGGAAAAAAGAAATTGATCAGAGTACAGGCGATGCACGAAGTAGTTTGATGGACGCCATATCGTTTGATGGAGCATCCAAAATGATGAAGTCCGCTATTTTCGGACAGATCATTATTCTGATTGTGTTTATTCCAATTCTTTCGCTCACAGGAGTAGAAGGGAAAATGTTCAAACCGATGGCCCTCTCTTTTTCCTTTGCCATTGTGGGGGCTATGATTATGGGTCTGACATGGCTGCCTGTTGCTTCGTCCCTGTTTCTGAAACCTGCGAAAACTAATAAAAAGAATATTTCACACTGGATAATGAACCTGGCACACAAAACATATTTGCCTGTCATTCAATGGTCGTGTGGGCATAAACGCATAGTGCTCGGGGCTGCATTGGCATCGCTTGTTTTTACAGGTTTTATTTTTAGTCGTATTGGTGGCGAATTTGTTCCTACACTCGACGAGGGCGATTTTGTGATTCAACCTGTTTTGAAAACAGGTACTTCGCTTTCGAAAACCATCGAAACAACCACCCGTATGGAACAAATACTGATGGCTCAATTCCCTGAAGTTGATAAAATTGTAAGTCGTATAGGGGCTGCCGAAGTGCCTACCGACCCGATGTCGATGGAGGAAATTGATATGATTATTAAACTAAAACCACGCAATACATGGACAACGGCAAAAACAAAGGAGGAGCTTGCTGATAAATTTAAAGAAGCTCTATCGGTAATTCCGGGTATTGAGTACGAGTTTACACAACCTATCGAGATGCGTTTCAATGAGTTGATAACCGGTGTGCGTTCTGATATTGCAATTAAAATTTTTGGCGACGATTTGGCTTACATCGATAAAAAAGCAGTGGAAATAAAATCGCTGATTGAAGAAATTCCCGGGGCCAGTGATGTGATTCTTGAAAAAACGGCCGGATTGCCACAAATCAAAATCAATTACAACAGATCTAGAATTGCTTACTACGGAGTGGATATTCGTACACTGAACCAGTATATTGCAACTGCTTTTGGTGGCGAAACTGCCGGTGTCGTTTTCGAAGGCGAGAAGCGATTCGACTTAGTCACCCGTTTTTCGGACGCAAATCGCAGAGATATTGAGGATATTCGGCTACTACAGGTGCCTTTGCCCAACGGAAATCAGGTGCGACTGTCCGAGTTTGCTGATATTGAATATGCCGAAGGACCGGCAAAAATATCGCGCGAGAATGCACACCGCAGAGTGGTAGTGAGTGTGAATGTACGAAACAGGGATTTGCAGTCGGTTGTGACTGATATACAAGCCAAAATTGATCAGCATATTAAGCTAACGCCCGGAACTTATATTACTTATGGCGGACAGTTCGAGAATTTGCAAAATGCCAGCAATCGATTGCTTTTTGCTGTGCCTGTGGCTCTTTTGCTGATTTTTATTTTCCTGCATTTTGCATTTAAGTCGCTTAAGGATGCGGTTATGATTTTCAGTGCCATTCCTTTGGCTACTGTGGGTGGTGTGTTGCTGCTTTGGGCACGCGGAATGCCTTTTAGTATTTCGGCAGGAGTCGGTTTTATTGCTCTGTTTGGTATTGCAGTGCTAAACGGAATTGTCCTTATAGAGCATTTAAAAGAATTAAAACAACATGGTGGCTTAAGTATGAGGGAATTAATTATTCAGGGAACTAAAAACAGGCTTCGCCCTGTGATGCTCACAGCCGGAGCTGCGGCAATGGGATTTTTACCAATGGCCATATCCACCGGAGCCGGAGCGGAAGTTCAGCGTCCGTTGGCAACTGTGGTGATTGGCGGACTTTTTACGTCCACCATGCTGACCATGATTGCTTTGCCTTTATTATTTGAGATTTTTTATAATGTGACAGGATTAAAGTTTTTCCCTCTGCGGTTTATTCGTTCGCGTCAAACACTTATCGTACTGCTGTTTCTGATGCCTATGCCTTTTTTAATGGCTCAAAATAAAGAAATTACGCTCGATCAGGTTATTGACATTACGCTTCGTCACAACAATGAAATTAAAGCATACAACTTTAAAACAGAGGCGCAAAAAACACTGATATCTTCGGCTGTGGAAATCGACAAAACAGTGATAAGTTATGGCACAGATCAGAACAATATTGCCGAAAACAATTATCCGCTTAAAGTTTGGAGTGTGGAGCAGCGCTTCGATTTTCCTACGCTTTATGGCGCAGAGCTAAAGGCTAAGCGAATAGAGCGCGACATAGCTGCCAATCGGGCAGAAATGGAAATACAGCGAATTATAAAATCCGTTTCGCTAAACTTTGTTGAAGTTCAGCTGACGAACGAAAAATTTAAAGTGTATCAATATCTCGACAGTATGTATCAGCATATTTATAGGGCTGCTGTGCTCAGGGAAGCTAATGGAGATATCAGTACACTCGATTTGCTCAATATTGAGGCCAAGCAACAGTTTGTAAGGTCACAATTAAGCGATTTGAAGTATAGTGCCGCAAATTCATTGGCAAGGCTGAAGTTGCTGATGGGTTACGACAGTGTGTTTACGGTGTCGTCGCAATTGCTTCGTGTGTCGTATATCGCACTTGACAATGGTGCCAATCCTTACTTGAATTGGTTGAAAAATCAGTATTTGCTCAGTAAAGCACAGGTGAATGTCGAAAAAAACAAGCTCTTTCCCGATATTCAACTGAATTATTTTCTTGGGTCTAATGCCTATCCCAATGCCAGGTATTATCATGGTTTCGAAGCCGGACTCGCTGTGCCCTTGTTTTTTAATGCCGGTAGATCAAAAATAAAAGCATCCGAAATTAGTCACAAAGCGAATTTGCTTATTAGTGGGTTGGAAACCGATAAGCTGAAAATTAAAGAAGCCGAACTGCACAATGCACACATAAAATATAAAGAACTTTTAGAATTGCACGATACTAGCGGAAGCAGGTTGGTGAACGAGATATTTCGAACAGCACAATTGAGCTTCGAAAACGGAATGATTGACTATACAAAATTTGCAGCAAGCATCGAAACTGCCCTGCAAATAAAACTCGACTATTTCGACAATGTATTTAAATACAATCAAGCAACTCTCGAGCTGAATTATTTGTCAGAGTAAAATATCATTCACAAACGCCTAACATTTTTTTCCAGTTCAAAAATCACTTTAAAATTATTGATAAATGAGAACTTACATATATATAATTGGATTAGTTGTCGCAATGGCAATTGTGGCCTCTTGTACACAAAAACCTCAAACAGTTGAAACGGTGTCCGAATGGATAGAAATTTCTAAAGAACAGTTTGTAAATGATGGCATGCAGACAGGCTTTCCACAAAAAATGCTGTTTGAATATACTGTAAATGCAAATGCTACAGTAGTGGCTACGCCCAACGGCATGGCAAAGATTCATACCGCAGTGTCGGGTACAGTGAAAAATATTCATTGCCGTAGCGGAGAGTATGTGTCGAAAAATCAGGTTTTGCTCGAACTGTCGGGCAACGAAGTATATGATTTACAAAAGGATTATGTCGAATCGTCGGCAGCCTATAGACGAATGAAAAACGAATACGAAAGAGTAAAAGTGCTTTTCGACGAGAAAGTTGTTTCCGAAAAGGAATTTACGGTTTCCGAAAGTGAGTATCGCATTGCTATGGCACGTTATCAGGCTTTAAAACTGAAAGTGGAAACGGCAGGCTTTTCTGTGTCCGAAATCGAGGCGGGGCGTTTTTACTCCACTTACAAACTACGTTCGCCTATCAACGGGCAGATTACTCAACTGAATACTTCAGTGGCTGCATTTGTCGATCCACAAACCGAGCTGATTGAAATTGTCAATCCGCAAATGTTGCAGCTACGACTATCGGTGTTTGCTTCCGACATACCGAAACTTAAAACAGGACAAACGGTACGTGTGGCAAACGGCAATCCGGACTCTGTTCATTTAGCGATTATTCAATCGGTTGGAGTGGCTGTGGATGAGCAAACGAAAACAGTGGAATGCTTTGCCGCATTAAACAGTAAACAACCGGGACTTATGGCTAACGAATTTTTAGCCTGCGATATTGTTGTTGGTCAGGATTCGGTAGTGGCCATACCTTCAGAGGCAGTCATGAAAACCGAAACAGGACAAGTGCTTTTAAAACTCAAAAAACAGGAAAACGATGTGTTCTACTTCGAAAAGCTTGATGTAAAAGTGGGTCGGACTTACAATGGCTTTACTGAGTTGTTGGATATCGACCAAAGTGAACCTGTACTTACCAAAGCTGTGTATAATATTGTGCTTTGATTTTAGATTCGTTAAGTTGATATATGTTGTTTGAGTAGTCTAATTCAACAATAATACTGATAAACCATACAACCCTGCCCAAAAAAGCTAAGGTAATTGAAATAATATGCCACAAGCCGCCTGACGTATCTGTCGTTTAGTGCGTCATTTTTTTGAATGAAGTTTTTGTCTCATGCTGTTTGTTGTTTTTGAAGGCTGACCTAAGAGGTTTAAAATTCAACCAAAATGGTGTAATGCAAATAGAATGTGCGTTGATTAATAATTTATTTTATAAATTTGTAGCTTGATTTTTAAATGCAAAAGCTCTATTCTTTTTCATAAGACAAGGCTGTTGAATTAAGTAAATCATATACACAACCATAACAATTAATCATTTACACATGAAGTTAAAAATTGCATTTCTACTGCTTGCAGCACCAATGCTGGGTTTCGGACAGTCCAACGAATGGCAGAATCCGAAGGTTAACGCCGTGAATCGGTTCCCGATGCACACCAATTATTTTGCTTACGAAAACGAATCACTGGCTGCGGCTGCTAACAAAGAAGCTTCAGCTAATTTTCTGTCGCTTAACGGTCTCTGGAAATTCAACTGGGTGAAAGATGCCGACCGTCGCCCTACCGATTTTTTCAATACATCATTCAACGATAAAGGTTGGGTGGATATGCCTGTGCCCGGTGTTTGGGAACTTAACGGTTACGGACATCCCATTTACGTAAATGTGGGTTATCCATGGCGTAATCAGTTTAATAGCAACCCGCCTGCATTTCCTACCGAAAACAACAACGTGGGTTCGTATCGTCGCGAAATTGTAGTTCCTGCCAACTGGAAAGGAAAAGATATTATTGCACATTTCGGCTCAGTGACTTCGAATATTTACCTTTGGGTGAATGGCAAGTATGTGGGTTACAGCGAGGACAGCAAAATTGAAGCTGAATTCGATATTACCCGCTACGTGAAACCGGGTAAAAACCTTATTGCTTTTCAGGTGTTCCGCTGGAGCGATGGTACTTATCTCGAGGATCAGGATTTCTGGCGTCTCTCGGGTGTAGGTCGCGATTGCTACCTGTATGCTCGTGAAACAAAACGTATTGAAGATATCCGCATTACGCCCGACCTGGATGCCAACTATCGCAACGCCACACTTACTGTGGATTTAAAGCTGAAAGGAAAAGTACAGGTTGATCTTGAATTGTTCGATAAAAATCAGAAATCAGTAGCTTCAAAATCAGTGAATGCTTCGGGCAATCAGAAAGTGGTTTTCAATGTGGAAAATCCTGCTAAATGGACTGCCGAAACGCCTGAACTTTATACACTCCGTGCTACTGTAAAAGACAAAGGCAAAGTGCTTGAAGTAATTCCGCAGAAAGTTGGTTTCCGCAAAGTGGAAATTAAAAATGCACAATTGCTTGTCAATGGTCAGCCTGTGCTGATTAAAGGAGCAAACCGTCACGAAATGGATCCCGATGGAGGTTATGTGGTATCGCGCGAACGTATGCGTCAGGATATTCTTCGTATGAAAGAGCTGAATATCAATGCTGTGCGCACCTGCCATTATCCTGATGATCATTACTGGTACGAATTGTGCGACGAATACGGCATTTATGTGGTAGCCGAAGCCAATGTGGAATCGCATGGTATGGGTTATGGCGACAAAACATTAGCCAAAGACCCGAATTATGCATTGGCTCACCTCGAACGTAATCAGCGCAATGTGCAACGTAGTTACAATCATGCTTCGGTCATCGTTTGGTCGCTGGGTAATGAAGCCGGTTTCGGACCAAACTTCGAAGCTTGCTATACATGGATTAAAGCCGATGACAAAAGCCGTCCGGTACAATACGAACAGGCACGTACTAATGAGTTTACCGATATTTATTGCCCAATGTATCTTGGCTACGAAGGTGCTGAGCGTTACAGTCAGGGCAATACTCCCAAGCCTCTTATTCAGTGTGAATATGCACATGCCATGGGAAATTCGCAGGGAGGTTTCAAAGAATACTGGGATCTTGTACGTAAGTATCCGAAATATCAGGGTGGATTTATCTGGGATTTTGTAGATCAGAGCTTACGTAAATTCAACAAAGATGGCGTTGAGTTTTATGCTTATGGCGGCGATTACAACAAATACGATGCGTCGGACAATAACTTCCTGAACAATGGTATTATCAGTCCCGACCGTAACTATAATCCGCATGCTTATGAGGTAAAATATTATTATCAGAATATATGGGCCGAAGCGGTAGATATGGAAACCGGTAAAATTTCGATATTCAACGAAAACTTCTTCACTGATCTTTCGGCGTATTATGCTGAATGGACGCTCAGTGCTAACGGACAAACCGTTCAGCGTGGTACTGTGGAAAAACTGAATGTAGCTCCTCAGAAGAAGGAAATCATTACGCTGCCTTACGATTTATCGAAAGTGGATCGTAGTCAGGAAATTCTTCTGAACGTGGAATTTCGTTTGAAAAATGCGGCTTATATGTTGCCTGCGGGTCATGTAGTAGCGCATCGTCAGCTCGAAGTAAACCCATATAAATTTGCAGCACTTACCAGCACAGCTAAAGCCGATGTAAACAAAGCGCCACTCAAAGTACGCACCAACGATTGGAACTTCCTGCAGATTGATGGCGATCGTTTTGCCATTGAATTCAATAAACACGATGGTTTGCTAAGCAGTTTTGTCGTGAATGGTATGGAAATGCTCGAAGGTCAGCTAAGTCCTAACTTCTGGCGCGCCCCAACCGACAATGATTTTGGAGCAAGTTTACAGCGTCGTTATTCAGCATGGAAAAATCCACGTATGCGTCTCGAAAGTCTGCAAAATGAGATTGCTGACAACAAAGTAAAAGTGTCGGCTGTGTACGAAATCCGTCAGGTATCGGCTAAACTTCATCTCGATTATGTGATTGATGCTGCCGGAAATATTACTGTGACTCAAAAACTCGATGCTTCCGATACAGCCAAAGTATCCGAAATGTTCCGATTTGGTATGCAAATGCAAATGCCTCAATCGTTCAGCGTGGTGGAATATTACGGTCGTGGCCCTTACGAAAACTATTCAGATCGTAACAATTCAGCCAATATCGGACAATACCGTCAGACTGTTGACGAGCAGTTCTATCCTTATATTCGTCCGCAGGAAAATGGTTTGAAAACCGATGTACGTTACTGGAAACAGCTTAATAAAGGTGGTCGCGGACTTATGTTCACTTCTACAGCAGCGTTCTCGGCTTCGGCGCTCAACTACAGCATCGAGTCGCTCGACGATGGATACGACAAGGATCAGCGTCATTCAGCTGAAGTGCCAAAAGCAGCTTACACCAATTTCTGTATCGACTATGTACACATGGGTCTGGGTTGCGTAACCAGTTGGGGAGCTCTTCCATTGCCACAATATCGTGTGCCTTACAAAGATTACGAGTTTACATTCAAAATCTCACCTGTATTCTAAGTAACCGCACTTAAAATAATGAAACTACCAATCCCTGATTTATGGGGTTGGTAGTTTTTTTTACATATTTATTGTTAATTCCATTTTTATACATATCTTTGAATGTTTATTTGAAGAAGATATCCTTTGTTTAACCTCAAATTTGATACAATGTATTTAACTGAAAAATTATTAGCAGTCTAACAAGTCTTATGCTTTACAATTCCCGGTTTATAAAAGGAGCTGACTCCCTCTGGATTGAATGATAATATTTTGTAGAATTGTGTAGTCTGTCTAATAAATTGATTATGAGCTCGTCTTTTGTAATGTCGCTCCTACGGAGCTGTTTTGCACAAAAGACTAATAATAGCTACCATAATTATGCTCCTAACGGAGCAATTTCTTAGCTTCGGAGAAGCGATATTATGGTAGAGTTTTTAATTGTAGAGTATTTTTAGAGCTCCGTTAGGAGCGAAATTATATTGTGTATAAAAAGTCAAGAGGACTTCTATGAATTTACCAAATCTAAATATGAAAATAATTAAACTTACGATAGCAATTGTACTGTTATTTAATGTCTCATGTGCATATGATTCTCCATATAAAAGTCTTGAAATATATAACAACAGTGATGATGCGATATATGTGTTTTTTAGCAATAAGGATTCAATAACTATATCGCCCAAATTGGAACTATTTGTAAAAGATACAACAGGGCTTTATTTTACAAGTTATGATTCGATTTACTCGCCTGAATATAGAGTTAATGCACGATCGTTTTCATATTTAAGAGAAAAAAGTGTATCAACCAGTAAATGGATACCATTCACTGATAAGGATTTTGTGAATTTCTTTTTTATTACAGAAAATACAATGAAGAATTATTCATGGGAAGAAATTGTTGAAAAGCAATTGTATGTAAAGAAAGTCAGATACTC
>OBMA010002390.1_pt1 | contig 10965 bp, 8 predicted proteins | sample 1539141 | NCBI WGS metagenome assembly OBMA01 (sample SAMEA3991484, study PRJEB22521) | metagenome | biome: anthropogenic terrestrial biome; feature: sewage plant; material: raw primary sludge | place: Sweden | collected 2012-09-26 | reverse complement strand
AAACCCTGGTTCGATTCTAGGAGATGGCATTTTATTTTTTTCTTTCTTTAGCCTTCATGGTCTGTTCATTTTTATTTCATGAGGCAAACTTTCTGCATCTGGCGATGCCACCAATCTTCATTGAAAAGAGGTCGATGTTCTTCTACAAAGGTTATAGAACCTCTTCATTTTTGTCTCCTCAAAATCCCATTCAAATGTGCCATGGCCGTTGATCAGGCATTTTCGGTCACACAATTATAATTAAGTATTTTTGTTTTCCGACAATTATTATATATACAATACAACGAAAATCTATCAGCTGAACATCTAGACTACTTAGACGATACAAGGATTCTCTACAAAAATTATTCCGGTTTAAGGTAAAACTGGATGATCTATGGTGTAACTATAGGTGCCTGTTACGGGGTCGTAGCTTTCAAACTTGTACACTGGGTTTTCTTTTAGTTTGGCTATACTTCTTTTCAGTAGAGGATGTGTTATATTCTTTATAGGTTTCCTTGTTTCTTTGTCAATAGGAAAACAGGAATATAAAGTCACTCTACAACGTACATTAATGCCTTCGCCCTTTTCTGGCTTTATGGAACAGTTTTCATATATTGAACATGATTTTGGTCCAAAGGTGACAAGATCCCCGCATAAAGTATCCAAAGGAGTATTCAACAAATCAACGGGCTCCAGAAACTCGACTTTACCATAATGTCTGTGACCAATGACTAGGTTGTTTATTTTACGAAGTTCAATTAATGACTTATTGCCAAGCGTTTCTATGGAAGGTGAAATGTAGTAGTTATTCTTGAAAAAGGTAACGTCGTTGCTCAATAGGCCGGGAACTTTGCTGCTAATCTTTTCATTCTCAATCATTGGTATAGAGGTGGAACCGTTTGGAGCTTTCGATTGAGGATCAGGAGTGCTTTCATCATGGTCATCTTTTAGGTCAGTCTGAGGAGAATGTGCTTTTTCAGTTAATTTTGAAGCAGCAATGCTTGATGAGGCTTGGTCATCTTTTGAAGCTGATTCTGTTGTAAACGTCACTAATTTAACTTTGCTTGCTTCATCATCATTATGGTTAATGACATTTAGGTTCTTATTATTTTTAATCACCAGCTGTTTCAAATATCTTCTATCTGGATCAAACAACAAGTCATTTGAATTTAGATAGTTTGATTCTGGGTCCGTAATAGAATTGCTGGTACTGCTTCCTCTATCACTTCTTTCCAGTGTCTTGCCCCACTTTTGAAATTTAGCATCGCCATTCGAAGAGGGAGCAAATAACGGCTTTGGGGCAAGTCTATAGGCAGACGTGAGGCTACTATTTCTTTTCATATCTGCGTTCACTTTTGAAGTTGTTGCTTTAACTGGATTTGTAATAGAGTTAGGGATTGATATTTTGGAAAAAAGCTGTTCATTAGTTACTGGAGGTTGTTGTAGGGAAGGAACTGCCGTTGTACCCAAAAGGGTGTTTTGGGTGGTATTGTTCACAGGTGGTACATTTTGTGTACCAACATTAAGCGTATTATTATTCTGGCCAAAAAGTCCACCAGTTGAACCAACTGCTGAAGAGTTCGTGCCGGTGGCGCCAAAGTGTCCTGTATTTTGGGTTGTGCCTCCAAAAGCTGGTTTGTTTTGGCCAATTGTGGAAGAATTCGGGTTTGAATTGCCGAATAACCCTCCCCCTAATGCAGGTTTGGCCTGAGAATTAGGCTTTGCACCGAAAAGTCCCGTATTCGTAGTGCTAGTTGAATTGTTAGCGTTGTTACCAAACAACCCATTCGTGGAAGGTACTGTCGTAGAAGCTGTGTTGTTTCCAAATAATGAGCCGGTAGTGGAGGCAGGTTTAGTTCCAAATAGACTGTTTCCACTCCCTGACTGGTTTGCAGTGGGATTTCCTCCAAAGGGCATGTTGGTCGGCTTCGTGGCACCAAAAAGACTACTTCCTTGTTGTGACTGTGTATTAGACGTAGGTACATTGGCAGTACCGAAAAGAGAGTTAGGCTGGGTTGAAGAATTACCACCGAAAAGAGAACCTGTGGTACCTGCTGGTTTGGCTCCAAACAAACCTGTAGATTGTTGTTGCTGGTTGTTGTTCTGTCCAAAAAGACCTGTTCCTGTATTAGATTGGGTAAAAGCATTCGGCTGTTGCTGATCATTCTGCCCGAAAAGTCCACTACTACCGCTTGTCTGAGAATTTTGACCAAACAGCCCGGACCCTTGCTGTTGATTATTTTGGCCAAATAAACCTCCTGATGCGGAATTTGAAAAGGTGTTTGTAGAAGTGCCCTGTTGACCAAATAACCCGCCACTTGCTGGCTTGTTTCCGAATAAAGACCCAGAGTTGTTGTTCGGTTGCTGACCGAAACTACTAACGGTGTTTGCCTTTCCAAATAAACTGTTGTTGTTATTGCCATTAATTTGCATTTGATTATTGTTTTGTCCAAATACCCCTTGAGTGCTGCTGTTCATTGAGTTTTGTCCAAACAATCCACTGTTAGAACTGCCTTGGTTACTGGGATTCATTTGACCAAACAATCCATTTCTATTATTGGTTGTATTACCTAAAGTGTTGTTGCTCTGGCCAAACAGCGACCCTGAACCAACTGGTTTTGATCCGAAGGAACTGCCCCCCAGCTGATTTTGATTACCAAACGCATTATTGGTGTTTTGAGATTGCTGTCCAAACAGACTTCCTTGTTGATTATTTGTCCCAAACGCTGAAGATTGTTGGTTGCCAAACAAGCTGCCTGTAGTATTGCTTTGTGAGTTGTTCCCTGCCCCAAATATGTTAGAGCCGTTGCCATTTAAGCCTGTTCCGAAACTACTTCCGGTGTTTCCGAATGTTCCAGTGGTATTTGTACTTTGGCCGCCAAATAAACTAGAAGTACCTGCACTATTATTATTCTGCGAACCAAACAAGGTCCCTCCTGTATTCGGTTTATTGAAACCAAACGGGGAATTGGTACCGTTACTGTTATTATTATTGTTATTAAATGCATTATTGGTATTACCACCAAAAGAACCCATTGAACTGGATCCTCCAAAAGTATTCCCATTACTGGCATTTGAGGAGTTTAACGACCCAAATGGTGAGTTTTGGGTGGCACCCATTGACTGGCCAAATGCCCCATTTTTTTGAGTATTGTTATTTCCAAATAAACTGTTACTATTACTGCCAGCGGTAGAAGTGAATCCACCAAATCCTGATTGGGCATTGTTACTGGTGGAATTGTTGTTGTTATTGCTATTTCCAAAAAGAGAGTTTGGTTGTTGCGATTGTTGCCCACCGAAGGATGACGTATTTGATCCAAAGGAAAGGTTGCTCCCTCCAAACATTGGTCTATTGTTGCCAAACATTGTTAGTACCTGAAAAAATTCAATGTACTAATAGTCCGGAATCAAAGCTAAAATATTTTGGTTAACAAAGACTGTTCTACGATATGTTATTTTCTTCTCCTCTTCAGGTCCAAAAGCGGTGGTCATTTGTAGATGACTTCAGCATAAATATGCTTTTTTTTTCATGCTTTTTTTCTTCGCTTACGGCAAATATTTAAGGTGTCACGGTGATTGCAAGATGGGTAACACTTTCCGTTCTAACTAAGCATCAGAACATAATACAATCTAATCTTTGTCTAATAATCGACCAAAGAAATTTCCTAATGCTAAATGTTTTACTTTGAGAACGTTCTTGGAGAAGTCTCATTCCGATGTGCGGTTAACCTCTACTCCTATCAGGATAATGCTGCCCTTACTTGCAATAAACAGGTAGAAAAATACTAAAATACTGCAAATGTTTTCCATTACAAGTTATTCTACACAATAGCTATTAAATTTGTGGTAAAGAGGTGAAAAAAAAAAACCTCTATAGCTTAATAAACTAAAAATTCGTACTATGCATAAGTAATCAAAACATGCATCTACACAAAAAAAAATTGAAAAATCTATAAAAACACCTTCCTAAAAAATGAATATCGCCAATATCTATAACAAAAAGTCTCACCGGTATACAAGGATTGTTCAGAACAGCTAGCCAAACTTTAACAACCTCCAGCATTGACAATTAAAAATGTGAAAATAAAACAGCTAAACGAAATTACCGCCAAAATTGGTCTCACAGTTTACCAAATTTTTCCGTCATAGCACTCATTTGAGTCCAATATTTTAACTTAACGGGAGTTAAAGATCCTGTGTTGAGGTCTACCATCAGGTCTTCATCTTCTATTTCTTCCTGAGTTTGACTTAAAGCTTTTTGAAAACTTTCTTGCTTTTGTGTTTGAGAAAAGAGCCCATTTGACCTCTTTGAAGTACTTGATTCGTAAAGGTAACTGACGGAATGGTTTGCCTGCATTGTAGTTGATGATATATGATGTCGTTGATTTATGAGTTACTAGATGGCTACCATTAAGTCTCACTTGAAAATTCGCGGGAGCTGAGAGATGCAAGCATGTAACATTAGGTTCTGTTGTTATATATGATTGTTTCTTCCATTGCCTACATCAGAATCGAACTGTTCTAGGGCCTCACAGTCGAAACAAAAGTTTAGCATTGTTTCGAGAAATGGCCGCACGAATGGCGATAGATGTCGAAATGCCACACTTTTAATTTTCTCGTTGCGTTTTTTTTTTCTTTTTTGCCCTTAGCAGAGGGCAAAAAAGTGACAGAGGAGCCACAACTGCGGCCCGCGTGAACAAAAAACCCCATGATCTTTCTCAATTTTTTATTCGCATGCGACTCCTACATACACGGGACCTGCAAGGTGGTGCAGCCACACGGAAGACTATTGTATACATATGTGCTTGAAAATGCTTCTTTCCTTGAAAAGAAATAAAGGGATGCTACCTCTTCCTGTGGCACACCTTTCCTTGGACTTTGTATTGAGTAAGGATCCAGACACCTTTAGTGGCGAGCTTGATAATCCAGGTAACACAATATCGCCAATGATTTTTATCAAGTAAGACTATCGCATCCAGAAGATTATTAGTTTAATGTTGTTCGATAAGGCCTATTTTTAGGCTCTTTTTTCAACATTTCCAATCGTCATGTGAAAACTGTACAAGCCACTTAATTTCTCAAAGACCTCGCCACAGAGAAAAGCTCATATCTGTGGCATCACTTACTGCTTCTGTGCATTGATAAATCTAGCTAGAATTTTCACCGATATCATGCAAGTAAATGATAGAAAATCATCACAGTTACGCATCAAACACATTTTGAACGTTCCTTTCTTCTTTACGGCAAAGTAAGCATGCCTTTAGCGAGACTGGGGTGAGCTGAAGAAGAACTTGCTGCACTATAGATATGACTTTAGATGTCCGTTATTCAACAATTAAGTGGTTTCGTGGTCTAGTCGGTTATGGCATCTGCTTAACACGCAGAACGTCCCCAGTTCGATCCTGGGCGAAATCAATTTTTTTTTCCGTCAGATATCTCCGTCATTTTCGTTGACGTTTTTTTCTTACCAAGCAAAGATATTTTTAATAAATGCTGAATATCCTTTGTTTGAGGGTAAACATGCCATAAATTTGCAATAAGGGTTACAAATAAAGATTGAGAGCTGTCAATTTGGCGAACAGGGAATGTTTTCTTCACCAATGATCTCCTGAAGCCCCTCAATCTTTCTTGATGTTTATCTCTATTCGTGCCCGTCCGACAATATATTTGACAAGAGAGCTACATGGGAATATTGGTTATGTGCATAAATACTTGTTCGTTCTCAAAACTCTTATTTAAAGACACATGATTTATTAATTAATTTAGCAAGTTTTTCTAGGAATTCTTTGTCTACGTGGTCGAATCCTTCGTAATCCAAACAATCTATGTCTATGACGCCCAATGTCTTACCATCATTGGATATGATTGGAACAACAATTTCGCTCTTGGTTTCACCGTCGCACGCAATATGACCGGGATACTTGTTGACATCTGGAACAATCTGCGTTTCCTTTGTAGAGGCTGCAGTTCCGCAAACACCTTTACCGAATTGAATCATTTGGCAAGCGACCTTTCCTTGAAATGGGCCCAATATCAGTGTGTTTTCTTCGCTAGCTTGAGTAACGTAAAATCCAGCCCAATTGATATCAACAGCTAATGACTTGTACGCATGCCAGATCAATGACGAAGCGTTTGACAAATTACAAACCCAATTGACTTGTCCATCTGATAGCCCCTCGTATGAAAGCAGAAGCTGTTCTAGAATTTCTTCCTTATTCAGATTTGAAGAATAGTTAACATGATCGGCATGATGAAACCCGGTTGATGAGCCCATATCTGTTTGTTTTTTTTGTTTTTTTTTCTAATTTACGGATTTGTTTTATCAGCAAACGCCTTTGTTTGCTTACATTTGGGAAAATCGTCATCATATAAACATGAAGAAACCGATGATATTAGCGTTCGTTAAAAAGGATAATACTTCGTTGTAAACTCAACTGTAAATATCTTTCTTCATTTCCTCCAAACATGGTTTTCTAACTGCAGGGAATAGGTAAACCTTTGCGTTTGTGTTCTTTCTGCATCACGGTGGGCCTTGCCCTCTGTTAAGTCAATATTAAAAGATAAGATAAGAAAAGAATGAAAACGAATAAATAATTATTGATATTTAATGCGCAGAGAAAATACAAAACTTATAAGCTACCTGGATAGTTATCTTTTACAAGGCGAGCCATTTCTTGGCCTCTTTCTCCACCAAATTCTTTGAATTTTCAACATATGCCTTCAACATTAATCTGTGATTTATTTTGGTCGAATTTGAACTTTGATTGAATATGGGTAATACTGATTTCAAGCCCGACAATGTTTTGAAGCATAGCATTGATATAATAATCTGGGGCATCAGAAACGCTCCACTTTACTTCGTACATTTTCCCCCTCAGGTCTTTTCTCTTCTTCTTGGTCAGTCAAAGTTGATAACATATTAATAAGCCAGTCTTTATCGTCGCGGATAATCCTTGGTGTACCGTAAACGTGCACAGCGGCAAAATCCCATGTTGGTACGAACTTATGGGTCTTTTTCTTCATTGGGAACCACGCCGGAGAAATGTATGAATCGACGCTCTGAAATACCACTAAGCATTTTTGAACTCTTTCCAGCATTTCCACCTGTTTATTCTTCCGTGCTAAATGTGCAATAAGTTTATGCTCTCCATTATCGAACTCCACGAATACAAATGGAATATGTGATGCGCACATACCAAAATCGGGGTCATCTTTATTGGAAGAAGTTCTCCATCCGAAGAAACCTTGCCTGCTAGCCTTAGAGGAGAATAGTGTTCCTAGCGGGGGTTTTTTTGATAATTTGTACCTTGAGAGTTCCATGGACTCAAAATGTTTAGGAATGTACATTATGAAATAGATTCTTGGATTCTTCTCAGACTGGCAATTTATGTCTATAATATTAAGGGATGGTTTTCGGCGAATATGCAGAATCTTCGGTTCTAGGACCAGTTATATACCATCCTAATTAAAATCAGAGGACATAATAGAGATAGTTTCAAATCTGGTTAAGCGTTAAAAGATCAGCATACAAAGTGATGCCACAAAATACCTTCTTAAAGGGGCGTGAGGCAAAAGCAAAGTCACATCATATAGCACCTACCAATAAAAAAGTGTATTACACAAAGGTATATTCCGTATCTGAGTTGTATATAAGTAGCCAAATTTGCACTTATCTAAAAGACGCCTTCGCTGCCGTCATAGTTGAAGAACTTTCCATTATCTTCTGGTAAAATTTTTCGGAAGACATCAATTAGCGCAGAGGCACTTTCTTCTGGTGTGATAATATTTACGCCGCTGATGTCTATATTCTTCTCTTTAAAATGATCAATGCCATATTGGCCCATATCAGTAGATACCATACCTGGGTGAAAAGCAACGACAGTAAAACCCTCCGGTTTCAATTCAAAACTGAGCGTCTTTACCGCATAATTCAAGGCAGCTTTCGATTGACCATAAGCGGAAACAGAAAGTGGTACAAACGCATTGATAGATCCTGCAACACTAGAGATAAAGAATATCTTCCTCGTCTTTTTCAAAAGAAGCAGTGGATAAACTTTTTGAAGGGCTAGTATCGGACCCAGAGCGTTTGTGCTATAATGGTTGAGCCAGACTGATTTGGGAGTTTCCAGGACCTTGTAATAAGAATCAGATACTGCAGAACATGCGATAAAAATATCAATACCCAAGAAGAATGGCGTTTTCTTGATCTCGTCCGCAATATTGCCAATACTTTCGTCCTTTGTAAGGTCAAGTTGGACAATATGGATATTCTTCCTGATTTTTGCTAAATCTTCCACTTGTTTGTTCTTGGGTAATGAAGGTGATCCACGAATAGAGGTTATAACTGTATTGCCCGTAGAAGCGCTTAAAATTTTGACCAAATTAAAACCAATTCCACGGCTACCACCGATGATAAAGTAAGTTATTCTTGATGAAGTATTCATATCGACTTTGTTTGCTTAGAATTCTACTGATTTATGCCACTGGTAAAGGCTTTATTCTTAAAAACGTCAAAAATTAGTTTTGAAGCATCGCCGCCTATTTATTATAACTGGTATACTATCTTACTTATTAGTACTACCATTTATACCGCTATGCATTACTAATCACATTACTAATCTCATTACTAATCTCATTACTAATCTCATTGCTAATCTCATTACTAATCTCATTACAAATAACTTTCTATTGAGGTATTTCTAGGGAATTGCGAAGTTGGTTTGCTTTTTATGAGACCCGCGGACGTTAATCGAAGATATAATCCACGGAAAAATTATATGTCCTGCAATTTGTGCACAGTATATTAATCGGGAACATATATGATTAGATTATTGCAAGTCATGCAAGCTAAAGTAAAACAAGCAATATCAGGAGCTCATAGATATATCATGCACACATCAGGTAGAAGATAGGAAATTATAGAAGATCTGAAGAAATTAGAAGAACTAAGCTCGACTAGCCTAATAGGAAAATGGTGTCCCTTATTTAACCTGAGAAACCAATATTTCGTAGTATCTTCTTTTTTTCTTCCATGGTAATGAGTCCAACAAACTTTGAGCTTCTAAAAAATATAAACTCCAAATGAACCTGATCAGGACAAATGTTCTCTAGGGTAGTTAGATACAAAACCTTTCGGATGAGGGATTTCTTATCCTAGCTATTTAATGAAGCAAAATAAAGCTGTTTCAAAAAGCTTAAGTGTTTGTACTTTTTTTTACCAGGTTAAAGAAACAGGAATAATTATTCGTAGAATTGCAAAATTTTTTATTGACGTACTTGTTTCTATTTTTTGAATAGTCAGTTCTTCGGAAGGCATTCAATAAGAGCCCAATATAAGGGTAAGGTGCACTTTTATACAAGCTGGCCAAAAAAACCGGGAAATGGCAAAAGTTCGAACTATTGTTTCATAGGTACTATTAAATCCTTTCATTTGGTAAAGAAAGGTGCTTGAATGACTTTGCAGACTATTTCTGTTTCCTACCGAATAAATTAGGTGCGCTTTAACGCGCAGTGATGTGTAGATCAATTGAAATGGGGAACTTGCTTATTGAATACAGGATTAAAGAGGAAATGGTACGGTACATTTTTGGATTTTGCCATAACTCACGATAAACTGTGGATGGCTGCATCAAAAGATGGAGAGTTGCTAGATGACCGTCACGTCTGCGTAGTCTCTTCACAACATGTTTTATTGACTTGGTTGATGCTATTGTAGTGATTAAAGAGAACGAGAGATAACGCAAATCAAAATTTTATGTTGTGACATTTGGAAATTGAAGGAATACTTATCTTCGAAAAGCCGGAGCAATGCTTTTACCTCGCTAGAAATAGCATGTCATGTAACATGGTAATGTTAGCTTTATAAATAACCGCGCTATTTAGTAGGCTACTACAATTAACTCCCAGACTTCAAATTAGTCAGAAATGTAATACAATGTTGTGTAACGTTAGTCATATGTTATAATTTGTATTCTCGCAGTAGAGGTAATTCACGATCTTAGGATTTGCGCATGTTTATGATCATAATGTCAAAATAAACTACGTAATGCGTAATTTTAAATAGTTCTTTTGCCCAAAGTAAATGCGCATTATTATAGCATTCGTTGATGTTTCCAGTATTATTGCGATAATACTGGGGCCTGTCCATGAAGTTTTAATAGCAAGTGGCTTAGCAAATATTCTAAAAATTGAGATGGTCACATAACGTGAAAACTCTAAATTCGCGGCAGGAAGTCGGTTCTTTATCCTATGTGATTCGATGTGGAGGCAATTACCTATCTATAATATATGAAAGTTGCTGTATACTTATATAAGCCATTTATAATATGCAAAAGGCGGTAACGATATGCCGCGCAAATCAAAATCCAGATTGAAACAAGAAATAATGATTAAGATATACTATCAGTAACACGACAAAGGTAAGGAAATTCCAGTAACTGAGGCTATTTCATCAACCTAAGTACATCATTTTCAAGAAAAGAAGAAATACTTTATTTAGAGTGTGGAGCGCTAAATGTATGGCAAAAAAAGAAAATGAAACGGACAGGAATTGAACCTGCAACCCTTCGATTGCAATCTTATTCCGTGGAATTTCCAAGATTTAATTGGAGTCGAAAGCTCTACCATTGAGCCACCGCTTCATCTTGGAATATTCACGTTTTAAAATAGGATAGATCACCTCAAACAATGACGACTATATCTGAAAAGAGCAGAGATAACAGTGTTCTATGAAGATAAAATACAAGATTAGATACATAGAAAAAGAAGAGCATGATGAAGTTTAGATCTGCCAACAAATACCTCAAAATTCACCAATCTCTTAATTTAATATTGGATAAATGAGTTCAGTATGTAGCATATATGTTGCATCTCAGAGTAAGATAACATATCATTACCAATATATCAACCTAAACATTTAAATAAGTATGAAACTGTTGGAATAAAAATCCACTATTTTCTATCAACTAATAGTCATACTATCAA
>OBMA010002389.1_pt1 | contig 10966 bp, 9 predicted proteins | sample 1539141 | NCBI WGS metagenome assembly OBMA01 (sample SAMEA3991484, study PRJEB22521) | metagenome | biome: anthropogenic terrestrial biome; feature: sewage plant; material: raw primary sludge | place: Sweden | collected 2012-09-26 | reverse complement strand
ACATGATAGTAAGTATGTATGTGTTTTCTACGATGATTAGTATTACGGATTTGGAGATGGCAGGATATGATTTGGATGAGGTCCCATCAACCGCTATTCCACATAAGCCACTCGAATATAGAGATGTGACTGATGTTGATGTTTGTGATTCGGGACAGATGGTAGCAGATTCGGCAAATGTGACGGAGGAATTACAGACGGGGATATAGCAAAAGGGAAATCCTAATGTTACAATATCCAAAGGATAAGATTACATAATCCGTTCACATTGAATGAGATAGATAGTATTTATTAGAATTTAATTCATATACATATTAACAAATTAATGATTATGGAACCAAACAAAGAAAACACATTGTACTTGACAATTAAGCAAGTATATTTTGACCAGATTATTGCTGGTACAAAAAAAGAAGAGTATCGTGAAATTAAGGGTACTACGTATAAGAGATACCTTGAGGTGGATGAAGAAGGTAATCCTTATTTTGATGATGAGCTTATAAGCGATGAAGATCCTTTGGTAGGTGACTTATGTGTTTACAATGATGGTAAGTATCCTTATTATCCTAAGGATGGAATCAAATATCTTGCATTAGCTGTTGGTTATGCAAAGGAAAGGGATACTGCTACAGTTGAAGTAAAGAGTATGTCTTTTGAGCCTCTTAAGGCTAAAGATGAAAAATTCATTCGCTTTACATGGGATGACAATGATGAAGCAAGTCTGGATGATAATGGTGAATTATGCTTCTGGAATATTGTTTTTCATCTTGGAGATGTGGTGAAATTGAAAAGAAAATAGAACAAGGCAAGTTTGGATGGTAAAAAGCATCTTAATGTGAGCAAAATAAGTAGTTTTGCTCACTTTTTCATCTATAATCCAAAAACATAATTGTCTATGCAGAATGACTGCATAGTTACATAATACCTTTGCGATGTAATTTAAAAATAAAGAGTTATGCCAACAAATAAAAATGCCGCAATCAGATACCAAGTACTTGACCGTTGTTTGAGCAACTGGGCTAGACGTTTTTACATTGAAGACCTCGTTGAAGTCTGCAACGAAGCGTTGTCTCAATATAATGGAAATACTAAAGAAAGCAGCGGTGTTAAGAAACGCCAGGTTCAAGAGGATATGAAATTCTTGGAGAGCGAGGAAGGCTATTGCATGATAATTGATCCAATCAGAGATGGTCATCGTAAATACTATCGTTATCATCACAGAGATGATTCTATCAAAAATCAGCCTATAAACCAAGAAGAGCTTGATTTGATTCATGATGCTCTAATATTGATGAAACGCTTCAAAGGTGTGCCTCATTTTGACTGGATGGATGATGTTGAAAGAAGGCTCTATACAACAAGTCAACTCGGTGAGAACTCTAAGTCGGTAGTGACTTTTCAATCCAATCCTTATTTAAAAGGAATGGAAACCTATTATCGTTCACTTTTTGATGCAATTGTCAATAAGAGAGTCCTTGACATCGTGTACCACCCTTTTGGTAAAGAGCCACGCACTATTACAATTCACCCATACCACCTGAAGCAATACAACAACAGATGGTTTCTTATTGGTAAACAAACAGATTATGATAAGCAACTGGCAAATATTGCTATTGACAGAATAGAAGATCTGAAAGAAACATCTAAGTCGTATGAGCCATTGGATGATGATTTCAATTTTGAGGAATATTTTGGCGATGTAGTAGGAGTTTCAGTAAATGATGCTCCAGTTGAAAATGTAGTACTATACGTGAATGACATTGTAATTGGATATATCATTACCAAGCCACTTCATGAATCTCAGTGCTTTATGCCTAAGAAAATGGAAGATGGACGCTGGAAAATAACATTGAAGGTAAAGGACAACTATGAACTCAAATCCCTTCTACGTTCATTCGGCGAACAAATAGAAGTGATGGCACCGGCATCATTACGACAAGAGATGAAAGAATCCGCAGATCGCATGAGTAAGATGTACTCAACGGATAAATAATTATTAATCAGGCAGAATGGCTGCATAGATGTATTCTTACTTTGCAATCAGAAAGTTAATATTAAATCATAGCATGTATGAAAGAGTTAAAATGTCCAAAGTGTGGTAATGTTTTCACCGTTGATGAAGCTGACTACGCTAGTATTGTCAATCAAGTGAAGAATCAGGAGTTCAACCGCGAGGTGAGCAGACGCTTAGAAGAACTTCATAAACAGACACTGGCAGAACAGACTGCGCAGGCTTTAAAAGCAGAGCAGAAATTTCAAAATGAGTTGGCTTCCAGCAAGTTGGCTTTAAGTGAGAAGAATTCAGAAATAGCAAAACTTAGTGAGAAGCTCAATGGCATTGCTCAGTCTAAGCAACTGGAGTTTGGCGTTGAAATTCAACGTAAAGAGAATGAGATTACAGGACTTAAATCTGCCATTGAAAAGAATGATGCAACCCAGAGAATTGCTATTCTTGAAGAACAGGGGAAAGCCCAGCAGGTGCTGCAATCAAAGGAGAATGCTATCGCAGACTTGAAGAGCCAGATTAACTCTCAGAAAAGTGAGGCTACAATGCGTGAATCAAACATAAAGGAACGCTATGAACTTCAATTGAAGCAAAAACAGGACTTAGTAGATTATTATAAGGATTTGAAAGCACGCATGTCTACTAAGATGGTTGGTGAAACATTGGAAATCCATTGTGATACAGAATTCAACAGAATTCGTCCTATGTTCCCGAACGCTTATTTCGAGAAAGATAATGATGCTTCGACTGGCAGCAAAGGGGACTTTATCTTTAGAGATTCTGAGGATGGGACTGAATACCTGTCTATCATGTTTGAAATGAAAAATGAGATGGATGAAACCACCACCAAGCACAAGAACGAAGATTTCTTGAAAAAATTGGATGAAGATCGCCGTGCAAAGAACTGTGAGTATGCTGTATTGGTGTCATTACTAGAGCCTGATAGTGAATTGTACAACACAGGAATAGTTGATGTATCTCATCGTTATCCAAAGATGTACGTCATTCGTCCACAGTTCTTTATCCCTCTCATCACGTTGCTCATACAGACTTCTAAGAAGAGCTTGGAATACAAGAAAGCCCTTGTAGCAGCACAGAGCCAATCTGTTGATGTGACAAACTTTGAAAATCAACTGAATGATTTCAAAGATAAGTTTGCCAACAATTATCGTTTGGCCAGCGAGAAATTCCAGACAGCCATTGTTGAGATAGATAAGTCAATTGACCATTTGCAGAAAATAAAGAGTGCATTGGTAGGTTCTGAAAATAATCTCAGATTAGCAAATGAAAAGGCCGATAATCTTACAATCAAGAAGCTGACACGAGATAATCTTACGATGAAAGCCAAGTTTGAAGAGATGAAAAACGATGCAGTTAAGCAGATAGAATAATAAATAATGAACTAAATGCTAACAGTGCATATTGAGTGCACTGTTGGAATTTACTTTTGCAGTATAAAATAAAAAATGAGGATATGGCTACAAAAACAAAAGAAATATTGGTTTCCACTCTTGAAGGGCGTTTCAAGAAACTGCATGACGCTGCCAATTTCGTTGAAGATTGTAGTAATGCATTGGCTTTTCATGCAGAAGAACTCAAAAAGTTTGATTTGACTGATGAGCAGACAAATGCTATTGACAAGCTAAATGATTCTATCAATACTTGGACGGATAAGTTCTCAACACTGGCAGAAAAAATGCAGTCTGTCGAATCACAATATATAGACCATTTGTCAGAGGGTAAAACTAAGTGTGTATTAATAGAAGAGGTGCCAACATATACCAAGAACGAAATTCCAAATACTTTTCAAATGTCCGAGAAATTGTTTGGTATAGGATATTACAAAATGGAAGGCGATCCCTATGGAACAAAGGAACATAAATATACACGGGAGACTGTCTTAACTAACTTACAAGAACTTTACATGAATATTGTCTTGTGCATAAAGGCTTTGGTAAATGCATCATACAATGGCATTTGGAAAGAAGTAGAGCAAATTATTTTTGAAATATATGATACAATGCCAAATAATCAGTTTGTTAATATGTACGAGCTCTTTACCATTAATAAATGACTAGACTTAAGTGGCGATTTTTTAACTAAATAATAAAGAATATGAAGAGAATTCTATTTTATGTAACAGCAATTGTGCCATTGACATTATTTGCTGCATGCTCAAAAGATGATGGTAATGATTTTAATATCACATCTTCAAAAAGTATTGAATTAACGAGTCAAAAAACATCTCAGATTGTATGTACTGATTCTAAGGCAACGTATGCCTCGGAGGATGAATATGTGGCAACGGTTTCTGCGACTGGAGTTATTACCGGTAAAAGAATAGGGGAAACATATATTGATGTAAATGGGGGGAAATCCATCAAGGTTTCTGTTACACCTGTTTACACTCAATTTGCCGAACCTAAATTATTGTTCGGAGCAACAAAAGAAGAAGTGTATGCAAAAGTTGGAACAAACGACTCATTGTCAAATGAAAGTGGTAAATGTACAATATAATATACAATAAATTTATGAAAAAGTTAATCATTTCAATAGCTCTATTTTTTGGAGCTTTCGTGGTAGTCAATGCACAAATACTTCGTGCTGATGAGTTGGAGAAATACGCCAAAGAGAAATTTGGTGATAAATGGGTAGAAGCTGCCACCAATCTTGGTTCTCAGCTCACATTGGATAAAAACGAGGCCATTACATACGTTCAAGTAATAGAAGCTCCCGGAAAGACAAAAGACCAGCTCTATGTTTTGTTGAACTATTGGTTTACATCTACATTCAATGATGCTAATTCTGTAGTTAAACTAAATGACAAGGAGCTTGGAACAATCATTGCACAAGGCTATGTAGCTGATATTGCTCAACATGCGGGTGGCACAAGCACATACAATGTAAGTATAAGGCCAGTCATCAAGTGTGATATTAAAGAAGGGAAAGTTCGAGTTACTTTCACCGTGCCTTTCTATTCTGTTGTTAGGATGATCGGAGGTGGATGGATGAGTGCTCTAGGAGGCTCAAATACACCTCCTACACGTTCTGACGAAAATTGGACACTTGATACATGTTTTCCTTTTACTGCAAAAGACTCTCACAAGAAAACCTCATGTAAGGCACTCATAATGGCACATGCTTACTCAAACGTTGTTATGGACAAGATTGAAGAATGTCTTAAGAATGGATTGACAGGTAATGAGGGTGATAATTGGTAATATTGCTGTCCGCTAAAAGTTTAATCTCAGTATAAAAGTAAGACTGAATTCTTCTCTTGGAATTCAGCCTTTTTTTGTTACCTTTATTTTACCACAAAAAACATGTAACTATGAACAAAGACTGGGATTTGATGATTCAGCAAGCGAACGAATCACCACCGGAACCTTCGCTTTTTGACTGAAGGGGGCTTACTTTTTAGAAAGTAAATCCGCCATATATCGACGGGCAAGGTGGAAGGTATCAATAATAAGATAAAGGTGCTGAAAAGAACTGCGTCACCGTCCAATGATGCATTTAAAATTTTTTCTAACATGGGAGCTTAAGCGCCATCTTTGCCGAACAAGGCCCCTACGTTCCGGAGCTGTTCGGCTACTTTCTTGTAATCAATCTCGGTGTTGTACATAAAAAAATAAACTGTGTTAAACTATTATTATTGTTGCTTAACACAGTTTACTTTACATTCTCCAACTTTTGAGATCGCCCCCAGCTATTTATTCTATAATAACGAGTGGAGTGTCCTCCATCACGCTTTCGCCTTGTTTTACGCAGATTGCGGTAATCTTTCCAGATTTCTCAGCTTCGATGTTATTGGCCATCTTCATCGCTTCAAGTACTGCAACAGTATCCCCAACACTTACTTCATCACCGACAGCCACATTTATCTCAGTAATAACACCAGGAAGAGGAGCCTTAACAGCATTAGCTGAGTTGATACTAGCTACAGAAGTAGTACCACGTTCTTCTGACGCAACGGGTGCGGTAGCGTGTACAACAACCTTTTTCTTCTCAGGTTCTACTTCTGTTTCCATTTCAACCTTGAAATCTTCTCCGTTAACTGTTAAGTCAGCAATATTTCCTGCAATGTCAACAATAGTGACATTGTATTCTTTTCCATCGATTGTATACTTATATTCTTTCATCTTATTATGGTTTTTCTGTCATTGATAAGAACTTGGCATTCCACATAGTGTGGCGCTCCTTAATAGTGATAAATTTTGGTTCCTTATCATGCACGTTATTACCTTGAAACTCATGAAGAGCAAGGGCAATAGCTGCATATATGTTTTTATTTGTATTTGCCATTGATTTGTAAACTATAAATATAAATGTTCAAATTACATTGGCATACATCCGTGCTTTTTAGCAGGCAATGACTGGCGTTTTGTTGCTAGTTGGGCAAGTCCGCGGCAGATACGGAAACGGGTGTTGCGTGGCTCGATTACATCATCGATGTAACCATATTTGGCTGCTTGATAAGGGTTTGCGAACATCTCGGTGTACTCGTCTTCCTTCTCAGCGAGGTATGCCTTAACGTCTTCACCTGCATCTTTCTTTGCTTTAGCATCTCTTGCACAAAGTACAGCAACAGCACCAGAGGCACCCATAACGGCAATCTCGGCTGTTGGCCATGCAAAGTTGAGATCTGCACGCAACTGCTTGCAACCCATAACGATATGCGAACCACCATAGCTCTTACGCAATGTTATGGTAATCTTTGGCACTGTAGCCTCGCCATAAGCATACAGTAACTGAGCACCATGCAGGATAACAGCATTATATTCCTGGCCTGTACCCGGAAGGAATCCTGGTACATCTACAAGACTTACTATAGGAAGATTGAAAGCATCACAGAAACGAACGAAGCGTGCGCCCTTGCGAGATGCGTTAACATCAAGAACACCCGCATAGCATGCCGGTTGATTGGCTACAATACCAACGCTTTGTCCGTTGAAACGGGCAAAACCTGTAATGATGTTCTTTGCAAATTTAGGCTGAACTTCGAAGAAATCGCCATTATCTGTAACAGCAGAAATCACCTTATACATGTCATAAGCCATGTTCGGATCATCTGGCAAGATTTCGTTCAAACAGTCATCCATACGGCTGATTGAGTCCGTGCATTCAACGCGTGGCGCCTCCTCGGTGTTATTTGAAGGAATATAGCTCAACAATGTCTTGATGAGTTGCATGGCATCCTCTTCTGTCTTTGCAGAGAAATGTGTGACACCACTTTTAGTAGAATGTACAGAAGCGCCGCCGAGATGTTCAGAGTCGATATCCTCGCCTGTGACAGTCTTAACCACCTTAGGTCCTGTAAGAAACATATAACTGATATTCTCTGTCATCAAAGTAAAGTCTGTTAGGGCAGGGGAGTAAACCGCGCCACCAGCACATGGGCCAAAAATTCCCGATATCTGTGGAATTACACCTGATGCGAGTATATTGCGTTCGAATATTTCTCCATATCCAGCGAGGGCACATATGCCTTCCTGAATACGTGCACCACCAGAGTCATTCATACAGATAATTGGAGCCCCCATTGTCATGGCCATATCCATAACCTTGCAAATCTTCTGTGACATTGTTTCAGAAAGCGAACCGCCATTAACAGTGAAATCTTGTGCGTAAATATATATTAGACGTCCATCGATTGTTGCTGAACCAGCAACAACACCATCACCTAGATATTGCTTCTTGTCCATGCCGAAGTTATGGCAACGGTGAAGTTTGAACATATCGTATTCTTCGAAACTTCCTTCATCAACTAGCATATCTATACGCTCGCGTGCAGTGTATTTTCCACGTGCATGCTGTTTGTCGATAGCTTTCTCACCACCTCCGAGAAGAGCCTGTTCGCGTTTGGCGATGAGCTCCTTGATTTTCTCTACTTGTTTGCTCATAATTTATATATAGATTCTTTATTTAAAATTTGTGCAAAGGTACCAATAAAAAACGAAAAACTATAAATGTAAAATGAATTTTATAGCTTTTTATGTGTTCAAAGCTAAGTCGTAACTATTCAGCGATTTCCATAACAATTCTCTCTGTATCCTGAAATAGGGTACAGATGACGTTGTAATGTGTGTGATTGTTTTTCTTGGCTGTCTCAACAATAGAATAGCTGTCAAAGAAAGCATCTGGACCAAAGTCGGAACGGAATGTTTTGACCTGTAAAAAGTTGGCCCTTAATTCCGCGACAGTATAGATGAATCTTTTAGAAGATAAAGGGCACAATTTACAAACAGGAGAATTCTACAATTCCACCAACGGGTTAAAAAATTAAAATCACAGCAAGATGTGTCTTGCTGTGATAAATGAATATTGTATTTTTGTGCAAAAATAGTAAAACTTTTTAGGATAATATGCAATATCGAATTACAGAATGGTCTTAACTGCTTCGAGCATTCCCTTTTCCTGAATCAAATCGAGGTCTTTCTTGACCAGAGCGTTCAATCCATTGATAGTGTTGATGTCCTCACCCCATATAGATGTTGCGCCCAGTATGCCGTCAGTAATCTTCTGTGTATCACCGGTTGCCCAAAGATTCTTCAAAAGATCCATGATGTCCAGTGCATCGTTTGGAACAATTTCTGTGCCATCAGCACGTTTGCCACCCTTGTAGTATGTAATGATAGCAGCCAAACCGAATACCAATCCCTGTGGTAGTTTCCCATTACGTTTAAGGTATGTTTTAACTCCTGGCAGGTCACGAGCACAGAATTTAGGGAATGAGTTCAGCATAATACTAGTTACTTGGTGGTCAACATATGGATTGTCAAAACGCTCAAGTACATCGCCAGCAAATTTCTGAAGTTCGTCCATCGGCAAGTCAAGAGTCTGCATCAACTCTTCAAACTGCACCTTGTGGATGTATTTGCCTATAACCTCGTGGTTGCATGCATCACGCACGATATTTACACCGCTAAGGAAAGCAACAGGAGAGAGCACTGTATGCGGGCCATTGAGCAGAGTTACCTTTCTTTCATGGTAAGGTTTCTCGTTATCAGTGATGAGAACATGTAGCCCGGCTTTCTCGGCAGGGAATTCAGCACGCATCTCTTCGCATGACATGTTTTCAGCCTTCTCAATTACCCAAAGGTGAAAATTTTCTGCCTGAACGACCAAGTTATCCTTGAATGATATTTTTTCTTGAATTTCCTTTATGGTATTGCGCGGAAATCCTGGTACGATTCGATCTACGAGTGTAGCGCAAACATAGCAATATTTTGCAAACCAATCTTTGAAACCTGCATAATCTGCACCTAAATTCTCTTTCCAAAGTTCAATGTACTGGTAGATGCACTCTTTTAGATGATGTCCGTTGAGGAAAATCAATTCGCAAGGCATAAGAATCATACCCTTACTTGGGTCACCCTCGAAATACTGATAGCGATGGAAAAGTAGTTGAACGAGTTTGCCTGGATAAGAAGAAGCCGGGGCGTCCGTGAATTTGCAGTTGTCATCAAACGCTATACCTGCTTCTGTAGTGTTTGAGATGATAAAACGCATCTCTGGTTGCTCAGCGAGAGCCATGAAAGCATGATTCTGAGAATATGGATTGAGCGCACGGCTAATTACATCTATACGTTCTAGCGTGTTAACTGGTTTGCCATCCTCACGGCCTTGCAGGTTAACATGATATAAACAATCCTGACCATTGAGCCAGTCTACCATACCTTTTTCAATTGGCTGAACGACAACTACAGAACCGTTGAAATCAGTCCTATTGTTCATGTTCCAAATAATCCAATCTACGAATGCACGTAGAAAGTTTCCTTCACCAAACTGGATTACCTTTTCAGGCATAACGCTCTTTGGAGCGGTTCTTTTGTTTAAAGCTTTAAGTTCTTTCATGATTTGTTTATTAATTGTTTGTTAATTTTTTTATTTTGATGCAAAGATACAAAATAAAGGGACAAGTTTGCATATTTTATATTGAAAATATTGCGTAAAGGTTTGCGTAGTAATAAAACTGTAAATAGGGTCTGCTGAATAAATTGGAATCAGTCATAAATTATTGTATATCAATAATTTATAATACTATAAATTTGTTTGTTTAACTAAAAATAGCTATCTTTGTGTGTTAATTCAAACATGATGAAGTACTTTTCACAAAATATCAAGCAATTGACACTTGACACATTCCGCTCATCCTTGGAGTCTTTGCCGAAAGATAACCGATGGGTAAAAATTGCCGACAGCTTACCTTGGCATGAGATAGAGAATCTTTATAATGCCAGACTCAATAACATGGAAAGGGGTGCGGGCAACAAGCCAGCTCGGATGATTATCGGCGCTTTGATTATAAAGCACAGGATGGTTCTAAGTGACGATGAGACGATAGAGGCAATACGGGAGAATCCGTATATGCAGTATCTGTGTGGCTTGTCTGAGTTTACAGACAAGCCGATATTTGACGGTTCTCTGTTTACCACTATCCGCAAGCGTCTGGACAATGAGACATTCAACGGTATGAGCGAGTCGATGTTAAACCGTCAGCTTGCCGAAGCCCGCAGGAAAAAAGCGGAGGGTCTGAAGTCGTCCGTCGAATCTGAAGGGATGAACAACCATGAAGAGGACGGCAGCGGTACCCCGTCCCCGCAGGAATCAGCCGAAGAAGGAGGGGAGGTGATGAACAAAGGCACCCTCAAGATAGATGCCACCTGCTCGGATGCGGAAGTTCGTTACCCTACGGATTTGGATCTGCTTGAAGACGGCTGCCGCATAATGGATCGTACGATAGGCCGCTTTTGCAGAATTTCCGGACAGGAGAAACCCGCCACGCATTACAAAGCCACTCGCTCCATCTATCTGAACGTGATAAAGTTGCGCAACAAACCGAAACAAAAGGTCCGCTGGTGCATGGAAGTCCTTCTGGCATGGCTGCGCCGTAATATAGAAATGTTCTGGGGGCTTGTCGAATCCGAGCCGTACTCAAGGTTTTTCGAGCTGAAGAAA
>OBMA010002388.1_pt1 | contig 10968 bp, 7 predicted proteins | sample 1539141 | NCBI WGS metagenome assembly OBMA01 (sample SAMEA3991484, study PRJEB22521) | metagenome | biome: anthropogenic terrestrial biome; feature: sewage plant; material: raw primary sludge | place: Sweden | collected 2012-09-26 | reverse complement strand
GATAGCTGTTCAAGACATATACGCAGATCCTCACTTATTAGGTCACCACTTAAATCAGCTTCCATAGCATCTATCACACGAGTAATGCTTTCGTTGGCATGTGTCAGAGCCTCATAATGGCGAGCACTAGTTACGATTACGGAATTCTCGTTAATCTCCGGTATGTTGGCAGCTTTGTATAGGGCTTGCTCCAACTGTGATATGTTTGTACCCAACTTTGCCGAAATCTCAAGATGTTGTAAGGTCGGTGCTGTTGTTGTAAGTTGGTTGATGATATTGTTAGCAGAAGAATCGTTACTATCAATTTTGTTAATAACAATTATCAGCTTTTTATCAGCGCAACGTTCCTGAATATTCTTTATTTCTTCTAAAGATGGGGTAGAGTCTATTAGCCATAAGATCAATGTGGCTTCGTCTATCTTCTTGAATGTACGTTCTATTCCAAGCTGCTCAACCTTGTCTTCTGTCTGACGAATTCCTGCAGTATCAATAAATCTGAATGTGATTCCGTTAATCTCAGTTGTATCTTCGATGACATCACGAGTTGTACCGTGGATATCACTAACGATAGCTTTGTCTTCGTGAAGGAGTTGATTGAGTAGGGTACTCTTACCGACATTTGTTTTACCGATAATTGCTACAGGAATTCCTTCTTTCAACGCATTACCAGTTTCGAATGATTTTGCTAATGTAGTTATTCGCTGATGAATCTTTTTGGCAAGTTGCATTAGTTCGCCACGATCAGCAAACTCCAATTCCTCATGATCAGAGAAATCAAGCTCAAGTTCCAATAATGATGTTATTTTCAGCAGCTGGTCTCTAAGTATAGATAACTCGCTACTGAAATGTCCCTTGAGTTGACTGAGTGCCATCTTGTGAGATGCACGATTGGTTGCTGAAACAAGATCAGCAACAGCCTCAGCCTGACTAAGGTCCATCTTGCCATTGAGATAAGCACGCTTTGTATATTCGCCAGGTTCTGCTTGACGACAGCCTGCATCAATGAGAGTGTGAACAACCTTGTTGAGTATGTAGGCTGAACCATGACAAGATATCTCTGCACTGTCTTCACCTGTATAGCTGTGAGGCGCACGATATATAGAAACTAGTACATCATCAATTGTAGAACCTTCTTTATCAATTATCTCACCATAGTGTACTGTATTTGGTTTCGCCAAAGATATATCCTTGCTGAATATACTATTGGTGATACTAATTGCTTCAGGTCCTGATACTCTTACTATTCCGATTGCACCTCCGGCAGGTGTAGCCAGTGCACAGATATTGTCGTTATTCATTTAAATTCTTTCAAGTACAATTTTTATTAATCCATCTATGGAATTCTTATAGCCTGTGTTTGCTTGTTTAGCGCGACGATTGGCTATAACCATACAGCATGTAAGTGCTTTATGTCCCATCAATGCAGAAAGACCAGCAACGGCAGAACTTTCCATTTCAAAGTTTGTGATGTTCAAACCTTTGTATTCAAAGCTTTCAACCATCTCATTCTGATCTGGGTCTGCTAAAGGAATACGTAGCTCTCTGCCTTGAGGTCCGAAGAAACCGCCGCATGCGATCGTTACACCTCTTACCATGTCTGTACCAGCAACACGATCAAGTAGTTCGTTGTCAGCATCAATTACGTAAGGTGCACATAGTAAAGGATTCCAATCCATGTGTTTCTTGAATGCTTCTTCAAGTTTGAGATCGCAAACTTCATTACGTCCTGCATAGAAGTTGAGCAATCCGTCAAATCCAATACTCTTTACACTTGCAATATATGTTCCTGTAGGAGTGTTCTCCTGAAGACCTCCACATGTACCAATACGTACAAAAGTAAGTGTACGATGCTCTGGCTTTTCATGTCTTGTTTTGAAGTCTATGTTTGCCAATGCGTCCATTTCGTTTAGTACAATATCTATATTGTCACATCCTATACCTGTGCTTTGTACAGTTATGCGCTTTCCCTTATAAGTACCTGTTATAGAGTGGAATTCACGGCTCTGAACATCACATTCCTGTGCATCAAAATGTGATGCTACAAGGCTTACACGTCCAGGATCACCAACTAGGATTACTTTGTCAGCAAGCTGTTCTGGTTTAAGGTGCAAGTGAAAAACACTACCGTCTTCATTGAGAATCAGTTCTGATTCTGCAAAATATTTTTTCTCATCCATAGTTAATAAATTATTTGATGTTTTCGTTATTTCTTATTTCTTTTTCAAGTTTTGAAATATCGTCACATTGTTGTTCGTATGACTTTTCTATATTGATAATTTTATCGTATAATGCTTTTTTAGAACTTGCATTTGATGCAGCATATTTATCACGCATAATATTCAATTGATGTGCATTGCGTTCTTGTTCTGACATTATTTGCGTAAGTGTTGCATATTTCTGTCTGTTGACAGGCGAAAATTCTGAAATGCTATGATATGTTACATTGTCGTTGATAACAAATTTTATATCCTTATTATTTTTCGTAGTTGCATTGTTACGGTCAATCATTGCTTTCAGTCTGGCTAAGGCTACATTGCGGTCGCCAAACTTCCAAGTATCTGATATAGAATGTATTGTAGCCATTCTGTTCAACTGTTTCTCGTTTAGATTATCGCTTGTAAAATTAAGTCTTTCTTTTGTCGGGACAAATGTATATATGCACACTTTTCCTTCCGGTTGATTACGGTCTGTGACAAGCCACCCCAATTGATCAAAGTCGTCTATCGCAAGCAAATAGTCGTTGGCTGTAGAGTTAAATGGAAGTCCATAATTTTCAGGAGGAAAGAATGAATTATTATTGCTATTGTATCTTGTTATGAAAATATCATAGCCTCCGATACTATTCTTACCCTTAGCAGCAAAGAATAATGTAACGCCGTCGCTTTGCAAAAATGGATATAGCGGCATCTCATAGTTTTTGTCGATAGAGTTTATGCTAGTTGGAGTCGTCCATTTGTCAGCTAGCTTATCTGTAGTGTAAATATTCGTCTGTGCAGAATCTCCGTCTGCAAATATTGCTCTATTGTCGAATTCGTTGATGTAGACAGTATTGTTATTACTTGTTTTCTTATCAAAGAATTTATTTGTATATTCAAATCTGCCAGATTCTTTGTTAAGTGGGATATGGCTTAAAAAATCGTTTTTGCTTACTACAGTGCTGTCAATAAACATTATCTTGGCTGTTGCAGGCATCAACTGTTTCATCAAATCAAGATTTACAGCTTTCTTATCAGATGTGATGCTTATGGCAGCTTTAGCCTTGACGCGCTTTATTGTTTGCGCATTTACGGTTAATAATGCGAGCATTGACGCTGCCATAAGATATTTTGCTTTACTTTGCATTTTGTTTATTCCTTAATATTATAACAGAAGTTATTATCCTTCACATTTACAAAATTACAAAATAAATTTCAAAACGCCATAATAATTGTATAAATTATTGTTTGAATTGTCTATTCCTATAAATGATTTATGCCTCTAGTGTTACAGTGAAAGTACTACCGCTGCCTATTTGACTATCAACGGTGAGAGTTCCACCATGTGCTTCGACGAAATCTTTTGATATAGATAGTCCAAGACCGCTACCCTGAACTTTTGTTCCTGGAACACGGAAGTAGTGGTCGAAAATGCTGCTATGATAGCGAGGGTCTATTCCTTTACCATAGTCAGATACATACAACTGTACATGAGTGTGGTCTTTCTGTCGTGCGCCTATTATAACTCTTGTATTATCATGAGAATAGCGTATTGCGTTAGAGAGTAGGTTTGTTAGCACCCAAGCAATTTTCTCACTGTCTACAAATAGTTTTGCTATGCAATTGTCGTCAGGATATTCAACTTCTATAGATATATTGAATTTATCTGCCTGAACACGATTTGCTTTTATGGCATAGTCTATTAGTTCTATTGGACGAGTTATGCGAGGCTTAAGTTGTAATTTTCCAGATTCAACTTGGGTCATATTAAGCAATTCGCTAGTAATGGTGAGCAATCTGTCGCTATTCAACTTTATATCGTCAGCTAATTCTATCTGTTCACTATTTAGCTTTCCTATTCGGGTGTCTTCAAGTAGCTGAAGGCTCATTTTTATTGCAGCAATAGGAGTTTTAAGTTCGTGAGATATTGTAGATATAAATGTTGTCTTTGCTGAGTCACGTTCTTTAAACTCTGTCACGTTTTTCAGCATAATCATATGGCTATCAGGAATATCATCTTCTTCAATAGAATCAATATCAGTGTCTTGTGCCTCGTGTGTAATCGTTATATATTTAACTTGGAAGTAGCTCTCCTTGTCGTTTGCATATATTTTTAATGGAGAATCACTTGTTTCGTTTCCGTCTTTCTCCAATCCACGTATAAGCCTTCTTAGCAAGTCATTGTTAATAGCTAGCTTTCTGGCTGGATGCGCTATAGCCTCAGTTCGTGAGATGTTGAGTATAGATAAGGCTGCATCATTTATAAATATAATGTTTTGATGTGAGTCTAATGCTATTATCGGTTCTGTGATGCTATTTACAAGCGTCTCCATATATTTCTTTGCAGCAATGATTTGTGATAGAGAACTAGCATGGTATGCCGCAAGGCGCTCTGCCATAGCATTAAAGTTGCGAGATACATCATCAAACTCCTTTGTTCCATATAGGCGCAAACGCCTGTCGTAGTTGTGTGCTGCGATGTCTTGTATGGCATCAAGCAATTCTTTTATTGGGTGAGCTATAGATGATGGAAATGATATCCAGATGCTTATTCCTGTGAATATGCATACTGCACCAAGACCTGTGATCCATAATAGGGCACGCTCCATGCCAGGACCGGCTGCTGGACTTTGTGGGTCGGTTGCTGTGAGTATCTGCACATTAATCACCGACACAGCGACGAGAGCAAATGTCATCGTCACGAGAAGTCCAATTACTAATGTTAGCTTTGTTTTTATATTCATAATGGCATGTTATTTTTTGTTTTATTATGCAAGTATAATCAAATCTATTCTTTTTTGCGCAAGAAAATTGAGAAATTTGCGATATTTTCTTATTTTGATAATGGTGGACGGCATTTTAAATGCTGGCTGACCAATACACACTGTTGTGATGCGACGTTGAGTGCACACATCTTCCATTTCTTTAATCACATTTGATGATGCTGCCTGAATTACTTCCCCACCTAGTTCTACTGTGAGTTGGAAATGATTCATCAGATGCCGTTGGGATGCAAGGTCCACTCTATCAGGACTCTCTGAAGGGCGCCTAACGTAAAGTGTGCAGAATGTAGAGTTGCGCTGAGCAGCAATGCGTGCTGCCCTGCGTATTATGTGGCGAGGGGTGAGGGCATTACTACTTATGCAAGCGAGAACGGCATGAGATTGTAACGGTGTGGTAAGTGAATCACCAGATTCGTTTATAGCCTTGTTGGATACTCGCAAAGCAACTTCGCCAAGGGCTAGAGATCTTAGCCTAAGAATGTTTTCTGTTCTGAAGAAATGGTCTAAAGCATTTTCTATTTTATCCTTGCTATATATTTTCCCATCTCTCAGTCGTTGTATTAATTCATCGGCAGTAAGATCTATATTTACGACCTCTTCAGCCTCTTGCAACAAACTGTCTGGTACGAGTTCTCTAACTTCAATGCCAGCCAGCCGACCTACGTCTTCGCTGAGGCTCTCAATATGCTGTATGTTGACAGCTGTTATTACGCTTATGCCCGCTTCAAGAAGTTGCTCTACATCTTGCCATCTTTTAGGGTTTTTGCTTCCTGGTAGGTTTGTGTGTGCCAGTTCGTCAACGATAGCCACTTCTGGGTGTATGAGAATCACATTGTCGATATCCATCTCTTCCATTTGCCTACCCTTATAGAAAAGCTGTCTGCGAGGAATGACAGTAAGACCTCCAACTAATGATTCCGTGTCACGCCTTTTGTGGGTCTCTATATAGGCTATCTGCACATCAACTCCTTGACGCTGCATCTGATGTGCGTCTTTAAGCATGCGAAATGTCTTGCCTACGCCAGCTATCATGCCGATGTATATCTTTAGACGTCCACGACGCTGGCGACGTATGATGTCAAGGAAGTGCTGTGCAGCACTATCGTTGTCGTAACCGGTTGTGTTCATGTTGTTATTAATTAGAATTATTATAATCTTAAATACCTTTGTCAAGCATCATGTTAAGCTTTAGTACGTTTACCTTTGCTGGGCCGAATATGCCTAGTAGAGGTTTTTGTACAGATTTGTCGACCATACTCTTAACTGATTGTTCTGAGAGTCCACGTGATGCAGCTACACGTCTCACCTGGATGTAGGCACTTTGTGGTGTTATGTCGGGGTCTAGCCCTGAGCCACTTGCTGTAACCATTTCTGATGGTACGTCAGATGGGCGTAGATATGGGTGAGCCTTTAGGAAACATTTACTGCGTTCGCTAACTTCCTTTAGATATTCAGCATTGGTTGGTCCCTTGTTGCTACCAGCAGACGCAGATGCATCATAGCCTTTGCCGGCACATGAAGGACGCCCCCAGAAATATTTATTGCTGGTAAATTGCTGACCAACATTTGTTGCTCCAACTATGTGTGAATGATTTGCATTTACAGTTGTGGAGTAGGTTAATTCTGGTTTACCACCGTTAGGACCGGCTATTTTTGCAAACGCCCATAGCACAAGAATATATCCAATTGCAAGAATAAGACAGATGACAAGGGTGAGTCTTATAGATCTCATCATGTTTGTCATTATGCTCTTTATCCAAATACTTTTCATAATCGTAATTTTTTGTAATGTTTAAATCTAAAAACAAAGTCCAACTAGCATATCAATAAGTTTGATGCCGATGAAAGGAGCAATCATGCCTCCAAGTCCATAAATAAGTAAGTTGCGGCGTAGCAATGCTGAAGCGCCAACCGGACGATATTTTACACCACGCAATGCTAATGGAATAAGCATTGGGATGATGATCGCATTAAATATAACAGCTGATAGAATTGCGCTGTCGGCACTGTGGAGCCTCATCACATTGAGAGCTGCCAATTGTGGTATAGAAGCCATGAACAATGCAGGAACAATTGAAAAGTATTTAGCCACATCATTGGCAATTGAGAATGTTGTAAGAGTGCCACGAGTCATTAGCAATTGCTTACCAATCTCTACAATCTCTATCAATTTGGTAGGATCGTTGTCTAGGTCTACCATGTTTCCTGCTTCCTTAGCTGCTTGAGTGCCACTATTCATAGCAACGCCTACATCAGCTTGTGCTAATGCTGGGGCATCATTTGTGCCGTCGCCCATCATAGCTACTAGTTTGCCCAGTTGCTGCTCATTGCGAATATATGTCATCTTATCTTCTGGTCGAGCCTCGGCAATAAAGTCGTCAACTCCTGCACGCTCGGCAATAAAGGCTGCTGTGAGAGCATTGTCGCCTGTTACCATAACTGTTTTTACGCCCATCTTGCGTAGGCGGCTGAATCTATCCTTGATTCCTGGTTTTATAATATCTTGCAGTTCTATTACTCCCGCAATTTTTTTATTCAAGCTAACCACTAGCGGTGTACCACCTAGCTTTGTGATCTTCTCTATCATCTCCTGTGCAATTTGTGGAAAAGTTCCACCAGCTTCTTCAGTAATACGCCTCATCGTATCGAATGCGCCTTTGCGTATTGCTGTTCCATCGGCCATATCTATTCCTGAACATCTTGTTTCGGCACTGAAATTAATCATTCTTGTGCCAACAGTCTCAGAGCGATTAATTGATATTCCCATGTTGTGAGAAAGTTCTACAATAGATTTTCCTTCAGGTGTTTCGTCGCTCACTGATGATAGAAGGCACAAACGAGCAAAATCGTCAATACTAATTCCATCAACAGGATAGAAATGTGTGGCGCGACGGTTTCCAATAGTTATTGTGCCAGTCTTATCTAGTAATAGGGTGTCTACGTCGCCAGCTGTTTCGACTGCGCGGCCAGACTTGGTAATAACATTGGCTCTAAGAGCACGGTCCATTCCTGCAATACCGATTGCAGATAGAAGTCCGCCAATAGTAGTAGGGATGAGGCATACAAATAGAGATATCATTGCAGCAATACCTATTGTGGTGCCTGAATACCAAGACATTGGTACAAGAGAAATACATACTATAATGAAGACTAAAGAAAATGCAGCAAGCAATATTGTAAGTGCAATCTCATTAGGAGTCTTCTGTCTTGCAGCACCTTCAACAAGTGCAATCATTTTGTCGAGAAAACTTTCTCCTGGTCTGGTTGTAACTTTTACTCTAATATGGTCGCTAAGTATTCTGGTGCCTCCTGTTACAGAACTTCTGTCGCCACCAGCTTCTCGTATCACTGGAGCAGACTCTCCTGTAATAGCACTTTCATCAACAGATGCCATGCCTTCAACAATCTCTCCATCTGCAGGTATGAGATCACCTGCTTCACAAAGAAACTCATCACCAAGCTTTAGCAAAGCGCTGCTTATTATTTTTTCGCTATTGCCACTAACAACTCTCGCAGGAGTGTCTTCACGAGTCTTTCTCAGGCTATCAGCTTGTGCCTTTCCTCTTGCTTCGGCAATTGATTCTGCAAAATTGGCAAATAGAAGGGTTATTAACAATACAATAAATACTGTAAGGTTATATCCAAAGTGGCCTAACACAGCGGAACCATTAATAGCAACAGAGAAAATAGTTACAACAGCCATTATCGCAGTACAGATTTCTACTAGAAACATAACCGGATTCTTGATCATCGTTCTAGGATCGAGCTTTTTTGCTGCCTGCTTGATGCTATCTTTTATCATCCCATTCTCAAAAAGAGAATTTGATTTCTTATCTTTCATAATTTCTAATTTTAATTCGTTTGGTCTATATATTTAAATATTCAGCCATTGTGCTTAGTGCATGGGCAGGGAAGAATGACAAAGCTGCAACTATTAAAATCACGGCTAGGGTCATCATGCCAAACGTTACCGTGTCAGTGCGCAATGTACCGGCACCCTCTGGTATTGACTTCTTTTTTGCAAGTATTCCAGCTATTGCTACCTGACCTATCATAGGAAGATAGCGACCTAAAAGCATAACCAAGCCTGTTGATATATTCCAGAACCAAGTGTTGTCACCGAGTCCTTCGAATCCAGAACCATTGTTGGCAGCTGAAGATGTGAATTCATAAAACATTTCGCTCAGTCCATGGTAGCCAGAATTACAAAGCCATCCACCCTCATTGCTAACAACTTCTGGAGCTCTTACAAATATCCATGCTGCAAGTGCAGTGCCTGAAAGAATCAGAAATGGATGGAGTAGGGCTACCAGTGAAGCTATCTTCATTTCACTAGCTTCAACTTTTTTGCCAAGAAATTCTGGTGTCCTTCCAACCATTAGTCCGCTTATAAATACAGCAATAATTATGAAAGTAAAGTAGTTCATCCAGCCAACTCCAACACCACCAAACCAAGTGTTTATCTGCATATTAAACATCTCAACCATTCCTGATAATGGCATCATGCTATCGTGCATTCCATTTACTGAGCCATTGGAGGTGGCTGTAGTTGAAACGCTCCATAGAGCTGTGGCTGCAGAACCAAATCTCACTTCTTTTCCTTCCATAGCTCCGCCATGCTGGCTTATGCCCATAGCAGTGATATGTGGATTTCCTGCCATTTCCTCGTGTACGTTTACTGCTACACCTATAAAATATGCCAATAACATTACTCCAAATATGCTGTAACCTAGACGTCTACGCTTAGTATAGAAACCAAAAGCAAACACCATAGCCATTGGAATCAACATAATGGAAGCACATTCTACAATATTTGTTAGGTAATTAGGATTTTCGAGTGGATGGGCAGAGTTTGCTCCGAAAAAACCACCACCGTTTGTGCCAATCTGCTTTATTGCAACGATAGCTGCTGCAGGTCCTTGTGACACATGCTGAATGGTGCCTTCGAGAGTTGTTGCTTCAACTTTTCCATCGAAGCTCATAGGTACTCCTTGCAATATTAGAATCATACCAATTATTATTGATAGAGGAAGCAATATACGAGTTAAACTAACAACTAGCAGATGCCAAAAATTTCCTATTGTATGAGTTGTCTTTGCCGCCAAAGCTTTCATAATTCCACCCATACATGCCATTCCGGTAGCTGCTGTAACAAATTGGAATAACATCACAACCGATAACTGAGTGAAATAGGTGAGTCCGGTTTCTCCACTGTAATGTTGTAGATTACAATTTACAAGGAAACTAATAGCTGTATTGAAAGCTTGGTGAAATGTCTGTCCTCCATTACCATCTGGATTTAAAGGCAGATGGCCTTGTACCATGAGAAGTACAATTGCCCATATAAACCAAAAAAGATTTATAATTAGCATTGCTCTCAAGAATTCTTTCCAGTTCATCTCTTTATTAGGGTCTATGCCACTAATTTTAAAGATGAACTTTTCTATAGGTTTAAGAAAATCAAGGAAAGTCTTTTCGCCCTTATATACTCGTGAAATATATCGTCCGAGAGGATAGGCTAGTCCCAACATTAGGACTATCTGGAATATTATGCCCCAAATCTCTGTTTTCATAATTTATTAAATGCTTTAAAATTTTTCTGGTTTTATCAGTACATATAACATGTAGCCAAACATAATGATACTGATGATAAACATAATTAAATACATAGTTGTTTTCTCCTTAATTTTAAATGTTGTATTGCAATTTGATGCACTTGTTAATAACTAAGCAAACCATTCCACAAATGGTAGATGCTAAAAACCCAATAGTGAATAATATCATAATTTATTTTTTTATTTTAAAAACATTTTATTTATTATAGTATATGCCAAATGCGTGCCATATGAATCTATAACAACGCAACTAGCAGATTAACAATAAGTTATAAGGTAAATGTGCTTTTGGTGCCATGATCTATACTATATCAAAATGGGAGGTAACCATACCAAAATGAAAATGAATATGGATTAAATGGTGCAATTTTTCGT
>OBMA010002386.1_pt1 | contig 10981 bp, 9 predicted proteins | sample 1539141 | NCBI WGS metagenome assembly OBMA01 (sample SAMEA3991484, study PRJEB22521) | metagenome | biome: anthropogenic terrestrial biome; feature: sewage plant; material: raw primary sludge | place: Sweden | collected 2012-09-26 | reverse complement strand
GAAAATGGAATTAATATTTCACTTGCTGTTATTCTTGTTGGAGAAGATCCAGCTTCTAAAGTATATGTTGGAAATAAGAAAAAAGCATGTGAATACACAGGCATAAAATCCAAGAGCTATGAACTTCCGGAAACGACTTCGGAAGATAGTCTTTTAAAATTAATAGATGATTTAAATGAGGATGATTCTATAAATGGAATACTTGTTCAGCTTCCACTTCCAAAGGGGATTGATGAAGATAAAGTGATCAGAAGAATATCTCCGGATAAAGATGTGGACGGATTTCATCCGGAATCAGTTGGACGGCTCAGTATAGGTGAAAAAGGATTTGTATCATGTACACCTCAGGGAATAATAGAACTCTTAAAAAGAAGTTCTGTGAATATGGATGGAGCAAATGCTGTTGTGATAGGACGAAGCAATATTGTAGGAAAACCAATGGCCATGCTTCTTCTTCGTGAAAATGCCACGGTTACTGTTTGCCATTCACATTCAAAAAACATAAAAGATATTGCAAAAAATGCGGATATTCTGATAGTTGCTGTAGGAAAGCCAAGATTAATTAATGCTGATTATGTAAAAAAAGGTGCAGTTGTAATAGATGTTGGTATACATAGAACAGGTGAAGGAAAAAAACTATGTGGTGATGTTGATTTTGATTCCGTAGAACCTGTTGCAGGTAAAATAACACCTGTTCCTGGCGGAGTAGGACCGATGACAATTGCGGGACTTATGAAAAATTGTGTAACTGCAGCTGAAATTCAAAATCATTCAAAATAGAAAGATAATATAAGGTAAAATAGGATGTTTAACATTTATATGGCATCACTCGGGTGTGATAAAAATACATGTGACAGTGAAAAAATGCTTAGTCTTTTAACTAACAGGGGATATATGATTGTTAATGATCCTGAAGATGCTGATGCTGCTGTTGTGAATACGTGCTGCTTTATTCAGACTGCTACAGAAGAAAGTATTAATCAGATACTGGAACTTGCTGAATTAAAAAAAGATAAGTTAAAGTATTTAATTGCTGTTGGCTGTATGGCAGAGCGTTTTAAGACAGATATAAAGAGAGATCTTCCGGAAGTTGATGCTATGATAGGCACAGCTGGACTTGATAAAATTGCTGATGTGCTTGACAAATTAAGAGCGGGAAATAAAGAAGTTGATGTATTTGATAATATAGATGCAAAATTTGATGATGGAGCTTTCGTAGAAAGGGTAATTACTGAACATCCATATATGGAATATATAAAAATTGCAGAGGGATGTGACAAAAGATGTACTTATTGTGCAATTCCGTATTTTAAAGGACATTATCGTTCAGTTCCTATGGAAAATATTCTTCTTGAAGCGAGAGGACTTGTCAGAAATGGTGTACGTGAACTTGTCATTGTTGCACAGGAAACAACGTGCTATGGAGTGGATTTATATGGAGAGAAAAAACTTTCTGAATTATTACAAAGGCTCTCGAGAATTACAGAATTGAAATGGATAAGACTCTTATACTGCTATCCCGAAGAAATAGATGATGCTTTAATTAATGAGATGGCAAAAAATCCTAAAGTACTTCATTATATAGATATGCCTATTCAGCATACCGAGGATAAAATTTTAAAAAGTATGGGCAGAAGAACTAATCATGATGAAATATTTGAGGTTGTAAAAAAACTTCGTGATAAAATTCCTGATATAGCAATAAGGTCTACACTTATAACCGGTTTTCCTGGTGAAACGAGTTTGGAACATGATGCATGTCTGAAAGCACTTTCGGAACTTAAACTAGATCATGTTGGTGCTTTTACATATTCTAGAGAAGAAGGAACTCCTGCAAATGATTTTCCTGATCAGGTGGACGAGAAAGTGAAAAAAAAATATAGAGAAGAAATTATGTACCTGCAAAGTAAAATCTCATTTGAACATAATAAAGAAATTATTGGCAAAGAGATGGATGTTATAGTTGAAGGATATGTTCCTGATGATGATATTTATATGGCGCGTTCATATAGAGATGCACCTGAAGTTGATGGTTTTGTGTGGTTGAAAGCAACCCATGAAATTATGTCTGGATCCATAATCAAAGCACATATTACGGATTGTAACGAATATGATTTGTTTGCAGATGAGTTAGAGGAGGATGAATAAATGAACCTGCCAAATAAAATAACACTTTTTAGAGTATTTTTGATTCCGGTTTTTCTAGTATTTCTTCTTGTAAATGGAATTCCTGCCGGAAAGTGGATAGCCCTTGGTGTATTCATAATAGCTTCTCTTTCAGATATGGCAGACGGCAAAATTGCCAGAAAATATAATCTTATAACTGATTTTGGTAAATTTATGGATCCTCTTGCAGATAAACTTCTCACATGTTCGGCCATGATAGCACTTATCAGTCTCGGAAAAATACCTTCATGGGTTGTAATAATAATTATTGCACGAGAATTTACTATAAGTGGATTTCGGCTTATTGCAGCAGATAATGGACATGTTATTGCTGCCAATATGTGGGGAAAAGTAAAAACGACAGTTCAGATGGCAATGGTGATTTATCTTATTTTTATTACTGCAGCTGAACTTTCTGATAAACCATTTGTTATAATTGCAAATATTCTTATTTATCTTTCGATGATACTTACTGTGATTTCATTAGTGACTTACATTTTGGCAAATAAGGATGTAATTAAAAGCTATAAGTAATAAAAATTAAAACTGATAAAAATGTTTTTTGCAATGGGGTTTATGTAAAATATAATATGTGCAAATAAAATTAAAAGATTAAAGACAATCAAGTGTACCGCTATCACTAAGACAGATTAAAATCCAATGATTGTTTTTAGTCTTTTTTGCAATATATGATATATAAAGTTTTATATGAAAATTTAATGTTTAATTATTTAGACTTGAACTCATGCATGCAATAAAAATTTAGACACAAAAATATTACATTTTTGCAAATGTATCATGTTGAAATGGACTGCTAAAAGTTATAGAATATTAATGTTTATTTAAAAAAATATGCACAAACGGAGGACATAATAAATGAGCGATAAGCTTACTTTGTCAGCAAGTGAAAGAATTGCAACGTTACTTGATGACGCCAGTTTTGTTGAAATCGGCTCTGGTGTAACATCCAGAAATACAGATTTCAGTTCAAGAATGCAACAGATGACTCCTAAAGATGGTGTTGTGACTGGGTATGGAGTCATAGATGGGAAACTTGTCTATGTATACAGTCAGGATGCAAATGTTCTTGGAGGCTCCATTGGTGAAATGCATGCAAAAAAGATTTCGAATCTTTATGAACTTGCAATGAAAGTTGGCGCACCAATTATAGGTCTTATTGATTGCGCTGGTCTTCGCCTTCAGGAAGCAACAGATGCTCTTGATGCATTTGGACACCTTTTCAGGGAAAGTACAATGGCATCAGGCGTCATTCCGCAGATTACAGCTGTATTCGGAAATTGCGGTGGTGGAGCAGGAATTCTTGCATCATTATCTGATTTTACCTTTATGACTAAAAATGCAAAGCTTTTCGTTAACAGTCCTAATGCACTTGCAGAAAATTATGAAGATAAATTGGACACAGCTTCCGCAGATTATTTAAGCAGCAGCAGTTCAATTGTTGATGGAGTTTCTGAAAGTGATGCCGATGTTCTCTTTGAAATAAGAAATCTTGTAGGATTTCTTCCTGTAAATAATGAGGAGGAAGCAGTTATATCCTGCACAGATGATTTGAATCGTACAATTCCTGGTATCGAGGCACTGAAGGATGATGCAAGAGGAGTTATTCAGAACATAGCTGATGACAATCTTTTTGTTGAAACTAAAAAGGAATATGCAAAAGAGATCGTGACAGGGTTTATCCGTTTAAATGGTGTTACAGTTGGAGTTGTAGCAAATCAGGTTAAAGATGGAGACAGTTATCTTTCAGCTGAAGGAGCATCAAAGGCATCAGGATTTGTAAGCTTTTGTGATTCTTTCAGTATTTCTGTTCTTACATTTACAAATGTCAAAGGTTTTGCTGCTACTGTTGAAGAAGAAAAGAATATTGCAAGAGAAGCAGGGAAACTTACACTTTCATTTGCTGATGCAACGGTCCCTAAGGTTAATGTTGTTTTAGGAGATGCGTTTGGATCTGCATATGTAATTATGAATTCAAAATCAATAGGGGCTGATATTGTATATGCATGGCCAGATGTAGCTATAGGAACAATGGATTCTGAAATGGCAGCAAAGATTATTTATAGTTCTGATATTGAATCATCAGCTGATAAGAAAACTGCAATAGCAGATGCAGCTAAGAAAATAAGAGAAAATCAGGCAAATGTTTCAACCGCAGCAAGACGTGGTATTGTTGATGACATTATTGTTCCTGATGCAACAAGAAAGCGTGTGATTGCAGCATTTGAAATGCTTGCTACTAAGAGAGAAGACAGACCTGTTAAGAAACACATTGCTTTCTAGGAGGAGAACAAATGAAGAAAAGATTATTGCTTTGTCTTGTGCTCAGCCTTTTTACGGCTTTAATGCTGACTGGATGTGGTTCTTCTAAAGATGAGAGTAAATATGCATTTGATTTTGATAAAGATCAAATGGTGCAATTTGCAGAAAGCGTTGTAAATCAGTATAATGCTGTTTCTGATTCGGAGGCAGATTATTATCTGAATGATGGTACAAATCTTGAGAAGAATGCAGTTTCTGGATTTAAAGCGGCACAGACAACAGATCATGTAGGGACATTCTTAAATTATTTTGATACATCGGGTAAGAATCTTAAATTTAAAAATGGCGCAAGGGACAATGTTCTCTGTTCTTTTATTGCAAAATATGAAAATCGTGATGTAAGAGTAACGGTTTCATTTGTCCAGAACCGTGAATATAGTATGGATCTGGAGAAATACAAAAAAGAGATAGAAGAAGAAGCTGCAAATAAGAGTTATACAGATGTAGATAAATACATTCAGGATAATTATTCAAGTTATGGTATCGATGTATCATCAGAAGATGCATTTGTTAAGTCTTTTGCAAGTACACAGCAAGTGTATCCTTTTAAAGCAGATGATTGTGAAGTGAGTGCAGTTTATTCTATGCAGGAACTTCTTAAGAGAGCTGGCGGACATACTGCAATTGGTATGGGAACAGTCTTCGTTATTTTGATTTTCATATCATTTATAATTGCTCTTCTCAAGTTTATTCCTAAGCTGCTTGGAATGGAAAAGAACGAGCAGAAAGAAAAGACTGAACCAGATAAAATTAAAAATAAAGAAACAAATAAAGCAGCTTTAAAAACTGTCAAAAAAATCAACAAGACACCTGTTTCGGAAAAAGATGAAATTGATAATTCTGAGCTCGCAGCTGTAATAACTGCAGCAATATATGCAGCTGAGGCTGCAAATGGAAATACTTTCACAGATAGTAAGGATAAGCTTGTTGTCCGTTCAATCAGAAGGGTAAGATAATCAGAGGAGGATTAGAAATGAAAAATTATAGAATTACAGTAAATGGAAATACATATGATGTAGCTGTTGAAGAAACATCTTCAGGAACAGCACAGGCATCAGCACCAGTAGTATCTAAATCAGTACCTGTAGCAGCACAGGCAGCACCAGTTGCACCAGCACCAACTGCATCATCATCTGAGTCTGGATCTGTAGTTATCGCATCTCCAATGCCTGGAAAAATATTAAGTATAAAAGCATCTGAAGGACAGGCTGTAAAACGTGGAGAAGTCATACTTGTTCTTGAAGCAATGAAAATGGAAAATGAAATTGTTGCACCTCAGGACGGAACAGTTGCATCAATTAATGTTGCAGATGGCGCTCAGGTAGAGTCAGGCGATACTCTTGCAACATTAAATTAATCCACTGACTTTATGTGAAACCTGAGGAGGTAAAATAATGGCAGAAATTCTTCAAAATTTACTTCAGCAGACTGGCTTTGCTACACTTGACTGGAAAAACTATGTCATGATTCTTATTGCTTTTGTTTTTATGTATCTTGCAATTGCAAAAGGATTTGAGCCTTTGCTGCTTGTACCAATTGCTTTTGGTATGTTTCTTGTTAATATGTTCCCTTCCATAATTGAAGAAGGCGGACTTCTATATTATTTTTATAAACTTGATCAGTGGAGTATTCTTCCATCATTGATTTTCATGGGAGTTGGTGCAATGACGGACTTTGGTCCTCTGATAGCATATCCGCCATCATTTATTCTTGGCGCAGCTGCTCAGTTTGGTATATACGTAGCATATTTTATTGCTATAGCAATGGGATTTACAGGAAAAGAAGCTGCTGCTATTTCTATTATAGGTGGAGCTGATGGACCAACATCCATTTTCCTTGCCGGAAAGCTTGGAATGGGAGATACTCTTATGGGACCGATAGCTGTTGCAGCATATTCATATATGTCGCTTGTACCAGTTATTCAGCCACCTGTAATGAAACTTTTTACAACAAAAAAGGAACGGCTTATCCGTATGCCGCAGCTGCGTAAAGTTACAAAACTTGAAAGAATTCTTTTTCCTATTATAGTTACGCTTGTTGTATGTCTTATTCTTCCGACGACAGCACCGCTTGTTGGTTTGCTTATGCTCGGAAATCTGTTCCGTGAATGTGGTGTAGTTAAACAGCTTACTGAAACAGCTTCAAATGCAATGATGTATATAGTAGTTATACTTCTTGGTACATCTGTCGGAGCATCAACAAGTGCAAAAGCATTTTTAAATGTATCCACATTAAAGATAACTGCATTAGGTTTGATTGCATTTGTTTTTGCAACAGCTGCAGGTGTACTTTTTGGAAAATTAATGTGCCTTGCTACACATGGAAAAGTAAATCCTTTGATAGGATCAGCAGGTGTTTCAGCTGTACCTATGGCTGCACGTGTTTCACAGAAGGTAGCATCAGAGTATGATCCTACAAACTTTATACTTATGAATGCAATGGGACCAAATGTTGCAGGTGTTATTGGAACAGCAGTTGCTGCCGGATCATTCCTGGCAATTTTTAATGTTCACTAATTTTGGAGGAAAAAAAATGGCTGAAGAAACAAAAAGAAAGCTTGGAATAACAGAAACAGTTCTTCGTGATGCACATCAGTCTTTAATTGCAACTCGTATGCCTATAGAAGAAATGCTTCCGATAATTGATAAGATGGATCAGGTTGGATATCATTCTGTTGAATGCTGGGGCGGGGCAACATTTGATGCATGCCTTAGGTTTTTAAAAGAAGATCCATGGGATAGACTTCGTAAGCTGAAAGAAGGATTTAAGAATACAAAACTTCAGATGCTTTTCAGGGGTCAGAATATTCTTGGATATAAACCATATGCTGATGATGTAGTTGAATATTTTGTTCAGAAGTCAATTGCAAATGGAATAGATATTATACGTATTTTTGACTGTGTAAATGATCTTAGAAATCTGGAAACAGCAGTAAAGGCTGCTAATAAAGAGGGCGGACATGCCCAGGTTGCTTTGTCTTATACAATTGGAGAGCCATATACAGAAGACTATTGGAAAAAGATGGCACATGATATCGAAGATATGGGAGCTGATTCTATTTGTATTAAGGATATGGCTGGACTTTTACTTCCTTACGAAGCAACAAAACTTGTAAAAGCATTAAAAGCAGGAACAAAACTTCCTATTCAGCTTCATACACACTATACATCTGGAGTGGCTTCAATGACATACATGAAAGCTGTTGAAGCTGGGTGTGATGTTATTGATACAGCTATGTCACCATTTGCAATGGGTACATCACAGCCTGCTACAGAAGTTATGGTTAAAACATTTGATGGCACAGAATATGATACAGGACTTGATCAGAAACTTCTTTCCGAAATTGCTGATTATTTTGCGCCTTATCGTGAGGAATGTCTTAAGAGTGGACTTATGAGTACAAAGGTACTTGGAGTTAATATCAATACCCTTCGTTATCAGGTTCCGGGAGGTATGCTTTCAAATCTTGTATCTCAGCTCAAACAGCAGCATCAGGAAGATAAACTTCAGGCTGTTCTTGAAGAAGTTCCAAGAGTACGTAAAGACTTTGGTGAGCCGCCACTTGTTACACCTTCATCTCAAATTGTTGGTACACAGGCTGTTCTTAATGTACTTACAGGTGAGAGATATAAGATGATAACAAAAGAATCTAAAGATTTTCTTATGGGTAAATATGGAAAGACTGTATCTGTAATGAATGCTGAAGTTCAGAAAAAGGCAATCGGAAGTGAAAAGCCTATTACACATAGGCCTGCGGATGATCTTGAGCCACAGCTTCCTCAGATGGAAAAAGAAATGGCTCAGTATAAGCAGCAGGATGAAGATGTTCTTTCATATGCATTATTTCCACAGGTTGCTACTGAATTCTTTAAGTATAGAGAAGCGCAGCAAAGCAAGGTGGATATGAGTAAAGCTGATGACCAAAATAAGACATATCCTGTATAATATTGTAGTTTTGAGTAATATGAAGATTATTTATAATTTAAGTTATTTTATTATTTAATTGATTTACAATTTATAAAAAATTTTCCTGACTGAGAAAACAGAGCATATTCCGTATGTTCTGTTTTTCTTAGGTAAAGGGATTTAAAATTAAGGATATTAAAATATGAATGAACAAACTGCTTTGAGACATCAATTTAAGATTACATCGTCACAAATAATACCGGCAGGTTTCTTTGCATTAATTTTATCTGGTGCACTTTTACTTATGATTCCAGCTGCAACTTCTGCAGGTGAAAAAACATCATTTTTGACAGCACTTTTTACATCAACTACATCAGTTTGTGTTACCGGACTTGTTGTTGTCGATACTTTTTCACATTGGACAATACTTGGGCAAATAATAATTTTGGTACTTATACAGCTTGGTGGATTGGGTATAATTTCGGTTACATCTGCAGTTATGCTTGCGTTACATAAAAAAATATCATTAAAAGACAGGCTTTTGATTCATGATGCATTTAATTTAAATGATATGCAGGGACTTGTACGTTTTCTTTATAAGGTGTTTAAAGGTACATTTCTTGTTGAAGGAATAGGTGCATGTTTTTATCTTATAGTTTTTGTACCTGAATTTGGTGTCGCGAAAGGGATATGGATTTCTGTATTTAATTCTGTTTCGGCTTTTTGTAATGCCGGTATTGATATAATCGGACCAAACAGTCTTATGAATTATAATTCAAATCCACTTGTTCTTATTGTTACTATTTTATTGATTGTACTTGGCGGACTAGGATATGTTGTGTGGTTTGATTTATGCTCTACAGTAAAAAAAATGTTTAAAAATCATTATAATCCTTTGACATTTTACAGACGTTTAAATGAACATTCAAAATTAGTTATAAATGTTACTTTATTTTTGATATTCAGTGGAGGACTTTTGACATTAATTACTGAATATGGAAATGTTGATACTATTGGTAAATTATCTCTTGGTGATAAAATTCTTAATTCTATTTTTCAATCTGTAACATACCGTACTGCTGGATTTGCTTCGATATCACAGAAAGATCTGCATGAATCAACGGCTGTGATAGGATGTTTGTACATGTTTATCGGTGGATCACCAGTCGGAACTGCCGGAGGTGTGAAAACAATTACAATGCTGGTTGTTGTTCTTAATGTTGTTTCATTTATAAAAAATCGTGATGAAACTGTTATATTTAATCGTAAGATTACAAAAGACATGATTCAGAAAGCAAATGCAATTGTAACGTTCAATTTTACAATTATTTTTGTGTTAATGCTGCTTTTAATGACTTTGAATCATGCGAATGCGGTAGATTCAGCATATGAAATTTGCAGTGCAACTTCTACTGTTGGTTTGTCAAGGGGATTAACTCCTAATCTTACATCTGTCGGAAGAATTATTGTTATTACAGCAATGTATCTTGGACGTATTGGGCCAATTTCTATGGCTTTGTTTTTTAATACTAGTTCAGGAAATGGTAAAAATGATATAAAGTATGCAGAAGGCAGATTCATTATTGGTTAATACATTTTAAAGGAGAAAAATTTTGAATAAATCATTTGCAGTTTTGGGACTTGGAAAATTTGGTATGAGTCTGGCAAAGGCACTTTCAGATAATGGAGCAGAAGTGCTTGTTGCAGATGAAAATGAGGAACTTGTAAATCAGATTGCTGATTCAGTAACTTGTGCGTTGACTGCTGATTTGACAGATGCAGCAGCCATAAAAGGATTTGGAATTTCAAATATGGATGTTGTCGTTGTTTGTATGGCACAAAATCTTGAAGCCAGCATTATGTGTGTTATGGTTGCTAAAGAGTGCGGCGTAAAATATGTAATGGCAAAAGCAAGTTCTGAAAGAGCAGGAATTATCCTTAAAAAGATAGGTGCTGATGAAATTATATTTCCAGAAAATGAAACTGGTATAAGAATGGCAAAAAAGCTTACATCGGATAATTTTCTTGAATTTTTTGAAATTTCTGATAATTTAGCTCTTGTTGAGATGAGACCCAAAGATAGCTGGATAGGAAAGAGCTTAAAGGAATTGAACTTACGTCATGATTATAATCTTAATGTTGTTGCCGTAAGCATTGATCACTCTACAAAGGGTTCTATTGATCCGGAAAAACCTATTGAAAAGGATCAGAGTTTGCTAATTGTTATAGATAAAAAAGATTTGAAAAAAATCAGTTAAGTTTGAATAAAAGGAATATTAAGATGTCTAAGGAAAAAATGATTGTTGTTGGTTCGGGAGCTGCAGGAATGATGGCAGCTATAAAAGCATCTGAAAAATTTGATGTGATTGTTCTGGAAAAAAATAATATTTCTGGGAAAAAACTTTTTATCACTGGAAAAGGACGATGCAATATTACAAATGATTCAGATGAAAATGAATTTTTAAAACATGTAGTTCAAAATCCGAAATTTTTATATACGGCAATTACTGAATATAATTCGAAAAATGTTATACATGATTTTGAAAATTGGGGACTTGCTCAGATCGGA
>OBMA010002383.1_pt1 | contig 10987 bp, 9 predicted proteins | sample 1539141 | NCBI WGS metagenome assembly OBMA01 (sample SAMEA3991484, study PRJEB22521) | metagenome | biome: anthropogenic terrestrial biome; feature: sewage plant; material: raw primary sludge | place: Sweden | collected 2012-09-26 | reverse complement strand
TTGCAGCCTTATATCCTCGGGCTAAACCCCGAGGTTTTACGGCTATTCGGATAAAGAAATGTAACAAGCTTCTCGTTGCAAGTTGGTTTTGCTTTTCCTAGACTAGTAAAACCAACGACCGACCTAGTTAATTCACTAAAATTAATGGATATAAAGCATGAATTTTAAGCCTTTGGCATTACTTGTACTTTCAACTTCAGTTTTAACTGCATGTGGTACCCCACCTGTTGTAAAAAAGGAAGTGGCAGCAGCACCCCAGCCTTTTGTTTTTAAAGAACCAGACCCAACACCACCTTTTTATGCTTTGAATCCAGTTAATTATGATGCGCCACCAAGTTTTGAGCTTGCAATTAAGGATGCAACAGCACAGCCTGTGACCAAAATGGTGGTAAGCCTACAGAATGACCCATCAAAATCAACCACACTTGAAGTGAACAAACTGATTGTGCCAACGGTCAACAGCAAACAGCGCAGCATGAGATATGCCGTGCTTGCAGGCGATAATGAAGTTGATGTGACTGAAATTGATGATTTTCTGCAACTGGTTGAAGGCAAGGCCCGTCACTATCCACCACGTTTCCCTGACCGTCAGGAACGTAAAGGTTACGAAGCTAAATTAAAAGAAACCACACAAAAGCTGGATGCTCTAGCCGAACAGCCAAATGCATCACTGGATGTGTTGACCCGTGCCTTTAAAGCCAGTGTGATGGCACGCAATATGGACCTCGGAACAGCGTACACCACCAAATCCCTGAATTATGCACAGCGTATTCTGGCGATCAGTCCAAATGACCCTGAAACCAACTTCTGGTTTGGGTTTGGTTTGTCTGAAGGCGGCGGTCAGCGTGAGGCAATTCCATATTTAGACAAGGCCATTAAAGGTGGTGTACAGGAAGCCTATCTTTCTGCCGCAAACAACTTTCTTTGGTTAGAACAAAAGAAAAATGCCATCCAGACCTTAAAGAACTATAAAGTGAAATATCCAGATGAAGCTGAAGTGGCTGACCGCCTTATTAGCGAAGTGGAATCTGGTAAACGCTGGAATGTATGGCAAGTGCTAAACTGATCCAGATTTTTTGTAAAAATAGACTGCTCTAAGCAGTCTATTTTTTTATACCGATTGAAAAAGCAACCGTTTTTCGTATTATAGCTCTAATCTTCGTACTTAATTTGCTGAATTCCGATGCTAGCATTTACTCCAAATTGTCGCCTATTTATTATTACCCTGCTGAGCACGATGGTCATGAGCGGTTGTCAGGTAGTCAGCCTTAAACAACAGGCGATTGATGTCACCATTGCCAATGAACGTAACAGTATTTTAACCCAGAAAAAATTAAGTGAAGCCAGCCTCAATGTCCTGTCCATGTCGGGCAAGGAAGCCAGAGTCTGTTCACAGACACCGAATGAATGTATTGCCGACCTACATAAAATTCCACAAATATTGGATGAACAGTTACTCTCAACAGCAAGTGAACTTTATCTGGCCAAATCCATGGCACTTTCAGATTCATCTGAATGTAAAATAAGTAAGCTGACCAAACATAAGTCTGAAGATGACCAAAAAATTATCCAGAAAAATTATGAGAACTGTCTAGACCAACAACTGGAAAATCTGGATAAAAGTATCCGCTATAGTTATGCCTATTTATTTAAAACCTCCCGAAAGCCACAGGAACGGATTTTTGATAACCGACAGGTTCAGATTCGGGATTTTTACAATCAGGCGCTGACCCAATTGGTCAATGTGCATAGTCTAAGAAATCCCACCACCAATATCACCCCAACCATTAAGATTGCTAACAGCACCTATACCCTTGATATTCAGTCCTATCAACGGTTACAGGACATGAAGCTTGAGAAGTTTATTTCAAGCTATAACATGAATTTCTCTGGTTTAAGGGCCATTAACCGCCGTGACGGTTTCGGCTCTGACTTTGTTGCGGTATTTCCCTCTGGTGATGCGTCACAGCATGACAATAAATATATTCTTAACCCTTTAACCTATCATTATCCAAAAGGTACTAATCCAAACATTCACAAGGCCCGTTATCTGGCGGCAACCATTATTGCCCAGCCGAAAAAACCAACCGCTTCAGTGAATGATGTTTTAACCAGCCCTGAATTTGAGATTAAGGTCTATGACCCGTATAGCATTGACAAGGTCAATATCGCAGGCCAGCCGTATTCATTAGCTGCCAATTTTTCCGCACCCTATGGTTTATGGCTGGCTGAAAATAATCTGGGTGCGGCAGCATACCTAACGCTGATTGACCGTGAGCAGCATTTAACCATGCCGCATCTCTATATGCTGGAACCCTACAATCCCAACAAGAAGATCATTGTACTGGTGCATGGTCTGGCCAGTAGCCCTGAAGCATGGATTGCCGTGACCAACGACATTATGGGGGATGCTGTACTACGTGAACATTATCAGGTGTGGCAAGTTTTTTATTCAACCAACATGCCGATTCTGGAAAGCCGTTTCCAGATTTATGCCCTGCTCAAGCAAGCCTTTTCCACCGTCAATCCTAAAGATGTGGCTGCGAAAGACGCTGTTTTGATTGGACATAGTATGGGCGGAATTATTAGTCGTTTACTGGTCAGTGATGCCGACATTTCCAAACAGGCCCTGGCGATGATGAACAATCTCCAACAGACCCGCTTGAGAAAGCATCCCGTGATTGGTGAACGGCTGAAAATGAAACCGATCACCAACTTTGACCGTGCCATTTTCCTGGCCGCACCACATCGTGGGACAGATTATGCGGATCGCTGGTTTACTCTGGCTGCACGTAAGATTATTCGCCTGCCTGCAACATTCCTTACCACATTGGCAGATACCTTGACCAGTGATGATGTTGACCTGAAAGATTTCGTAAAAACCCTAACCAATGACGTGATTCAGAATGGTCCAAGTGACTTGAGCAAAAAGTCCAAGTTCATGGAATTGACTGCCAATATTCCACCAGAAAAAGGTCTGGTGTTCCATTCAATTATGGGCAACATCACCAAGAGTGACGACCCTAATGTAATTACTGACGGGATTGTGCCTTATAAAAGCGCCCATTTAGATGGTGCTGTTTCTGAAAAAATCATTCATGGCGGCCACTCGATTCAGGAAACGCCAGAAGCAATTCTGGAATTGCGACGAATCCTGCGCCAGCACCTTGTTGATCATGGTTTATATAAACCTTAACTCAACCTAATAAGCCCAAATCCTGTTTGGGCTTATGATTAAGTTTAGCTAAATCATACATCCTAAAGATCAGATATGTTTAGGACTATTTAAAGCTGAACTAACATGTTAACAGAATCCCATATTTGGCATTAAGGAACATCCCCACCCGAATAATCTCAACGCCTGCGGCAAGAGGTGGTCCCACTTGTTTGAACAACTAAAAGCTTATTTATAAGTGATATTCTGCTCTAGTTAAGCTACCTTATTTTGTTGTGGTAGCTGGTCATAGTAAAACTCATCTGGAGTCATTTTGTCCAGACTCGAATGAGGTCGTTTCAAATTATAAAATTCAAATATTTTAAGTTGAGATTGGCGTTATATTTTTAGAATTTAGCTATATATCTTTGTTTTTATATATTTTTAGATTTTTTCAATTTTACCCTTGAATTTTAATACTATAGACTGCATGTTGTTATACAAGTTAGTTTAGGTATTCGTCATATTTACTTCATCTTGTTGGAGTCAAATAAGCTTATATCTTAGGGTGAAAATCGTTTTATATTGATTCATTCAATTTTCCGATTTTAGTCATGTAAAAATACTATTTCCCCAATAACTAAAAATTATTTATTCTTGACCTCGTAAACAAGTAAGGCATTAGCCTCTCAATAAAACCTCAATCATGGAGACAATGATGAGCTTAATTAATACTGAAGTTAAACCATTTAAAGCTGATGCATTCCGTAACGGTGAATTCATTCAAGTCACTGACGCTGATCTTAAAGGTAAATGGTCTGTTCTTATTTTCATGCCTGCCGCATTTACATTCAACTGTCCAACAGAAGTTGAAGATGCTGCTGAAAACTATGCAGAATTCCAAAAAGCTGGTGCAGAAGTTTATATCGTAACAACTGATACTCATTTCTCTCACAAAGTATGGCACGAAACTTCTCCTGCTGTAGGTAAAGCTCAATTCCCATTAGTCGGTGATCCTACACATCAATTAACACGTGCTTTTGATGTGCATATCGAAGAAGCTGGTTTAGCTTTACGTGGTACGTTCATCATTAACCCTGAAGGCGTAATCAAAACTGCTGAAATTCATGACAATGCTATTGCTCGTGATGTATCAGAAACTTTACGTAAACTTAAGGCTGCTCAATTCGTAGCAAGCCACCCAGGCGAAGTTTGCCCAGCGAAATGGAAAGAAGGTGAAGCGACTCTTGCTCCATCTATCGACCTAGTGGGTAAAATCTAATTCTTTAGATTGAACAACCTCGTCAGAAGCCACTCTTTTTAGGGTGGTTTCTTTTTATCTGCCTTTATATAAATAAAAAACCAGCCTACGTTAAGGCTGGTTTTTTTATTTAAATTTATTAAGCAGCTTCGACTTCAACTTGTTCAGCATACTTCTCTAATATTTTTTCTTTTGCGTCTGGATGAATATTAATTTTCTCCATATTGCCTTTGTAATGCTCTACAACTCGATCATCCATAATTTTTGACCACCATGAAGGAATAAAGGCTGGTAAAATCATCGCTCCATAGCCCCCTGGTAACTGTGGCGCATCTTCAAAATGACGTAGAGTTTGAAAGCTACGTGTTGGATTTGCATGATGATCTGAATGACGCTGTAATTGATACAAGAACAAGTTCGTCACTACATTATTATTGTTCCAACTATGCTCAGGTAAAGTACGCTCATATTGACCATTGGCTTTCTTTTCACGTTTTAAACCATAATGCTCAATATAATTTACTGATTCAAACAAAGTAATCGCATAAGCAGCCTGTGTCACTTGGAACGGTACTGAACGCACTCCAAATTTGCTAAACATAGCGGCATGGTACACAGCAGACATCGCCCAACCATGAATCAATTCATTCTCTTTACAGAAGAATGGCAATTTTTTACGCTCTAAACGATTTTTCTCAATTTCGATCGCAGATTTGAAACTACCAATCACTGTACGCGGTAAAAATTTCCAGAAAGTTTCACCAAGTCGAGATGATGCTGGATCTTCTGGCGTTGCAACACGGCGGTGATGACCATATGGATGCTCAATACGGAAATGATTATAGCCCGATGGAGCTAATGCCAAATGTGATAAATAATGTTCGAGACGACCACTTTTATGGCTCAATTCATGCGCCGTATTGATGGCAATACCATTCACCATCCCCACCAACGTACCCAATAACGCTTGATCTGCAAGTGATGTACCTTTACGACTTGCCAAATAAGTGCCGTAAATATTGGTCGCATATTGCAATGGAATAAAAAGTTTAACAATTCGAGAATAATATGGATCAGCTTCTAAATCTGCAATCGCATCAAGTGGTGGATTTTCTGTGTCCTCACCAATTAGCTTATCCAATGCAGGAATAACCCCATGAATAAATAATGGGCCAAAAGAAGCAAAGAATTTTTTGGTTTTTTTCGGTCCAAATTGATAACCCGCTAAACCACTCATTGCAATAGTCGGTACTGCCAAACCCAATAACCACAAATGACGTTTTTTATCTTTAAAAGTTGTTGTTGCTTGCTCTACATCCAGTTGAGTATGCATATTCATTAGAAACTCCTCAATCAAACACAAAATGTTTTGCTTGAATTGATTGTGTTCTTTTACAGTCGCTCTATATTATCATTTTAAGACTTGATATTATCATTTTAAGACTTTACTGGATTTTTATTGTGCAAAAACAGCAAATCCCTGTTATTCCATCTCGTTATTATTTGCGGTTGATCGAAATTCTGATTGGTACTCATCAATATGATAATGAGGTATTAAACGCATTTCATAACGAACTTTCTAAAACTGAGCTTTTATCAATTCAACAAATTGAACAATTTATTGCACTTGGCCTGAGCCTACCTAATACAGAAGATTTGGCTTTTGAACTCGGTAAAAATCTAAAACTCAGTTCGCATAGTTTGGTTGGATATGCATTAATGACCAGTCCAAATTTAAAACATGCTTTGAGATTAATCGCACAATATTTTCGGCTAATTATGCCTAGCTTTAAGCTATCGATTCAATTTCCAACTCATCAACATAAGGTTGAGTTATTACTTGAACCCATCTTGCAAATGAATAAGCAATGTTTAGCATTTCATATTGAAGCAATTGCCGTTGGATTTTATTACAGCTTATTAGAACTTGCAGGACAACAATTACAACGTTACCAAATTTATTTAAGTATACCCGAGCCTGTTTATGCTGAACGCTATATACATCTCGTTAAAGCAAATTTTTATTTTAATTACACATGGATGTCAGGTATACGCGTTGTGATTGATCAGCAACAACTGGCACTGCCCTTACCTTTGGCGGATGCTCATAGCCTAAAAGTGGTTGAGCAGCGCTGTCAGGAACAGATTCAGAAGATTTATCATCAAGGTGAAATTGCTGAATGGGTCAGCATGATGCTGCGACAGGCCAATCAGATTCCAACATTAACCGAATGCGCTAAAGTTCTAAATATTTCCACTAAAACTTTACAACGTTATTTGCAGCAACAAGGAGTTGAATTTCAAGCTTTGAAACAAAAAATTAGTACTGAGCGAGCAATTGATTTATTAGAAAATTCAAATTTTACCATCACCCATATTGCTTACGAATTAGGCTATTCTAACCCTGCCAACTTTACCCGTGCATTTAATAAGGTAATGGGATGTAGTCCACAGCACTATCGCCTGTCCCGAGCGAACACCCAACAGGCAGATTAAGTCTCTTGGATTAATTTAAAACGTGGAACCACCTGTCCATTCTCAAGCTCAACTGTTTCAGTAAACATGCCGAGTGGACGTACCCACATCGAGTAATCTCCATATAAGCATTGATACACCACCAGTTCTTCTTCAGTTTCACTATGGCGGGCTACATTGAATACCTGATAGAGTTGTCCCTTATAGTGTTGGTATATGCCGCGCTGTAATGTCATGCTATTTTCCTTTAGGTTATGCCATGAAATGATTGCAGTTATATAACAATTTTTAATATATTCAAATTTTTAGATAGAAAAATCTTCAAAATATTGATATTTCATCTTAAATTCAAAAATCCGATCAAATCTATAAGAACATACTGTTTTACCTATTCATTATTTTTTCGTACTATGGCTTCATTGAATAAATTTAGCTGACTTGAACTGCTGAGAATTTGGAGATTTACATGTTAGACCAAAATATTAAAACCCAGTTAAAAGCCTATTTAGAACGTTTGGAAAGCCCAATCGAGTTGGTTGCAGCTTTAGATGAATCAGACAAAGCCGCAAAAATCAAAGAACTCGTGACTGAAATTGCGGAACTTTCTGACCAAGTTACGGCGCGTTTTGACGGTTCAAACGCTCGCCGTCCTAGTTTCGGTGTAGCTAAAGCAGGCGAACAACCACGTGTGTTCTTTGCTGGCTTACCAATGGGACATGAGTTTACTTCTTTGATCCTGGCATTGTTGCAGGTATCTGGCTATGCCCCTAAAGTATCTGATGAAGTCTTGAACCAGATCAAAGGCTTAAACTTAAAAGCAAACTTTGACGTGTTTGTTTCATTAAGCTGCCATAACTGTCCAGATGTGGTTCAAGCCTTGAACTTGATTGCAATCTATAATCCGAATGCAACTGCGACCATGATTGATGGTGGTTTCTTCCAGGAAGAAGTTGAAGAACGCAAAATCTTGGCCGTACCGATGGTGTTTCAAGACAATGAACATATTGGACAAGGTCGTATGACTTTGGAAGAAATCGTAGCGAAGCTAGATAGCAACTCAGCTGAGAAAGATGCCGCAGCCCTCAATGCTAAAGATACTTTTGATGTATTGGTGATTGGTGGTGGCCCTGCGGGTGGTACTGCGGCAATCTATGCGGCACGTAAAGGTATCAAAACAGGCATCGTGGCTGAACGCTTTGGTGGTCAGGTCATGGATACCATGGACATTGAGAACTTCACCACGGTTCAAAAAACCGTAGGTCCAAAGTTTGCTCAAGATATGGAAGCCCATGTACGTGAGTACGGTGTGGACATCATGAATTTGCAACGTGTCAGCAAGATCACAGGTGCAGATCAAACCGCCAATGGTCTGGTTGAAGTTGAATTGGAAAATGGGGCTAAGCTTGAATCGAAAACCATTATTCTTTCAACAGGCGCACGTTGGAGAGAAATGAATGTACCGGGTGAAGCAGAATACCGTACCCGTGGTGTGGCGTACTGCCCACACTGTGATGGCCCATTATTCAAAGGCAAACGTGTTGCGGTGATTGGTGGGGGTAACTCAGGTGTAGAAGCAGCGATTGACCTTGCAGGGATTGTTGAGCATGTGACGTTGGTTGAGTTTGATACCAGGCTTCGCGCAGATCAAGTATTGCAAGACAAATTAAACAGCTTGCCAAATACCACCGTGATCTTGAATGCACTCAGTACCGAAGTCGTTGGTGATGGTTCACAAGTGACGGCATTAAAATACAAAGATCGCGCGACTGATGTTGAGCATACAGTTGAGCTTGCAGGAATCTTCGTACAGATTGGCTTGTTGCCAAACACCGATTTCCTGAAGAACAGTGCGGTTGAACTCAGCAATCGTGGTGAGATTGTGATCAATGACCGTAACGAAACCAATGTAAAAGGTGTATTTGCTGCGGGTGACTGTACCACCGTGCCTTATAAGCAAATCATCATCGCGACTGGTGAGGGAGCCAAGGCTTCATTGTCTGCTTTTGACTACATGATTCGCTCTGGGGTGTAAACCCAACATAAAACTTGTGCACGCACTTACATTTTTCAAATGTAAGTGCGTGTTTTTACAAGTTATCAACAAATTTTCAACTTTATTCGTCAACGTTTTTATGTTTATATTTTGGCTATCCATATCCTATTGGATGCCACAACGAAAAGGAACGAAAAATGAATAAATTACTTGTTACATTAGGTCTCGCTGCTACTGTTGCACTTGTAGGCTGTAATAAAGATAAAGCGCCTGAAACAGGTGCAACTACGGGTGAACATTTAGAAAACGCTGCTGAACAGGCTGGTGCTGACATCAAAGACGCAACAGCAACAGCAACTGACAATGTTGCGACCGCAGTTGATAATGCGGGTGATCAAATTGATGCTGCTGCCGATCATACTGCGAATGCGACTGCGGAAGCTGCTGCAAAAACTGAGGCTGCTGCCCGTGATGCAACCGCAAAAGTTGCTGGTGCGGTAGAGTCAGGCGCTGCTGATGTGAAAGAAAAAGCTCAACAATAAGATTTGTTGATGTAAAAAGCCTCTGGTCACAGAGGCTTTTTTTATGCGTATAGTGGAATTAAGCCAATAAGCCCTCATCACGCATGGCAATTTGTACAGACTGACGCTCAGCGACCTTGTTGCGCAAGGCAACAATATTTGGATATGGCGTTAAATCATGTTCAATATGATTTGACCAGTTTGTAATGACAAACAAATACGCATCTGCTGGGCCAAAATTATCATCCACCAAATAATCACACTCTGATTCAGCCAGATAGTTGTCAATATATTTCAATAAACGATCAACTTCAGTATAGGCCCTGTTTTTTTCATCATCGGTCAATTTGCCCGTGAAAAATACCGCATAGGCATCATGCAGCTCTGAGTTAAGATAACCCAGCCATTCAAGCACCTTTGCACGCCCCATGCCTGATGGAGGGATCAAGTCCTGTTTTGGATCGTGCTGTGCCAGAAACGGTAAAATGGCTACATTTTCAGTTAAGATCAAACCTGGGTTGATTTCCAATGCAGGAACATAACCTTTTGGATTGATTTCGTAATAGTCTGCACCTTTTGAAGTTTTATGTGTTTTTAAATCTACCCGTTCTAAATCAAAATCTACATTTATTTCATTTAAAATAATATGGGCTGCCAATGAGCAGGCACCTGGTGAATAATACAACTTCATGTTTGATCCTTGTTATCTAACATTAATGTTTTAAAATGCTTCATCCAAACTTTCAAGCTTTGTTTGTTACTGATTTGCAAAAAAGTATGTTTTTGCACTTTTCAAGCATTTTAAGTTGCCATTGATGTGCTGTTTATAAAAATTCTATCCAGATATTAAGTGTGAAAGATGACGATATCGTGTCAAAATCTCACTAAAAATTTGACTTGATCAACTGAACACTTACAATACGGCATTTCTATATTTATATCTCCAGAATCATGTCAAACGATCAGTTAGAAACGCAAATTACGGAACTTGACAATTTACCTGAGCACCGTGAAATTGTGACGTTTATGCGTCGTTCAGCTCCACTCAACACATCTCAACGCACTGCGCTCGAAGATTATCGTGGCTTAATTCTGGAATATCCTGTTGGCGACCTGCGTCAGCACTTTGAACAGCCAGAACGCCCACTGACTGTGGAAATTGGTTTTGGTATGGGGCGCTCACTGGTGCTTATGGCAAAGGCCAATCCTGAACGTAATTTTGTCGGTATTGAGGTGCACGTTCCTGGTATCGCACAATGTGTTTATGAAGCAGGTATGGCGGGATTAAAGAATTTACGGGTACTGGATGCAGATGCAATTCAGGTACTTCGTGAAATGCCTGACAATAGCATTAACTGTGTACAACTCTATTTCCCTGATCCGTGGCAGAAAAAGCGTCACTTCAAGCGTCGTTTCGTTATCCATGAGCGCATGCAGTTGGTTGAACAAAAGCTGGAGTTGGGTGGTACATTCCACGCAGCAACTGATTGGGAACCTTATGCGGAATGGATGCTGGACGTTCTGGATAATCGCCCGAATCTGGAAAATGTGGCAGGTAAAGGTCAAAGCTACCCTCGCCCTGA
>OBMA010002380.1_pt1 | contig 10997 bp, 8 predicted proteins | sample 1539141 | NCBI WGS metagenome assembly OBMA01 (sample SAMEA3991484, study PRJEB22521) | metagenome | biome: anthropogenic terrestrial biome; feature: sewage plant; material: raw primary sludge | place: Sweden | collected 2012-09-26 | reverse complement strand
GATTGATGAGCATATCTTGCTGAGACAGTTACATTCAAGGCTAAGTACCCAACGATGCCTACAGACTACACCGTAGAGGGTTCATACGAATGTTCTAAAATCAAGGAGCTGGCACTTTTGCAGATAACCCTTACCAATAAGGCCTTGGCGCTGGAGGCAAATACCGAACTGGGAGCAAACGCCGTCAGGGAGAATCTGAAAATGGCACTGAACACATATAAAAATTATGTGAAACAGTATTATATCTTCAAAGAGCCCAACAAGGCTTATGCTTACTTTGCCTTGTTCCAGACTCTTGGCAACTATCTGATCTTCGATCCTCAAAGCAATCGTGACGACATCAAGGTATACGCTGCCGTTGCTACGAGTTGGGACACATTCTATCCCAAATCCGTTCGCGGAAAGAACCTTCATAACATTGCCATCGAAGGTATGAAGAACACCCGGATCATACAGGCCCGACAGGCTCAGACCATCGATGCAAGCAAGGTGTCGGAATCTGGAATCATTGACATATCGCTAGCTGACAATCATGGGAAGACCAGAACATTGAGCAGCCTCAAAGGTAAAGTGGTTATGCTCGACTTCCATGTCTTTAATACGAAAGAATCACCCGCACGAATCATGATGCTCCGTGAGCTATACAACAAATATGCCGCAAAAGGATTTGAGATTTATCAGGTTTCACTGGACAACAACGAGCACTTCTGGAAGACAGCTACCGCAGCTCTGCCTTGGATAAGTGTACGTGATGAAAACGGTATTGAGTCACAGAAACTGCAAATGTACAACATTACGAAGATTCCAACCTTCTTTCTTATCGACCGCGAAAGCAACCTAAAATCAAGGGACGACAATGTGAAAGATCTGGATGCTGAGATTCAAAAACTGTTATAAACATACATAACATGTACCGATAATCCTGATATTATACCTTATTATAATATAGAGAAGGACTGATTTGCATAAAAATAAATTTTTTAGCAAACCAGTCCTTCTTTCAATATCAAAGAAAAATCGCTGTAAACGTTTCATTTTATCATAAAAATAAAACAAAAATACAATTTTTATCATCCAAACGTTAAATAATCAATCTTTAATAACATATTTATGCGCATTTGCTTGACAAAATGGAAGTATTTTTGTAATTTTGCATCCAATTTGATAGGAAATTCTAGATTTTATAAAACATATGCAACAAACAATGGTAAACGGATTGTACAATGCTGAATACGAACATGACGCATGCGGCGTTGGAATGGTGGTCAATATTCATGGCAACAAAAGCCACGAACTAGTTGACAATGCGTTGAAAGTGCTCGAGAACATGCGCCACCGTGGCGCTGAGGGTGCTGACAACAAGACCGGCGATGGTGCAGGTATTCTTTTGCAGATACCTCACGAGTTTATTCTTCTCCAAGGCATACCAGTTCCTGAAAAGGGAAAATATGGTACCGGACTTGTCTTCTTCCCTAAGGACAAGCAAAAACAGACAGCTATTTTAAGTATCATGATTGAGGAGATAGAGCGCGAAGGTCTGTCACTGATGCACCTGCGCGACGTACCTACATCCCCGGAATGTCTAGGTGAGGCTGCCCTCAAGAACGAACCGGCCATCAAACAGATATTCATTACCGGTGTAACCGACGACAAGGTCAAGAACATAGAACGAATATTATATATCATCAGAAAGAAGATCGAGAAACGAGTTGACGACAAAGATTTCTACATCTGCTCGCTTTCCAACAAGAATATCATTTATAAGGGAATGCTTTCCAGCCTTCAGCTCCGACAGTATTTCCCCGACCTCACCAACAGTTACTTCACTAGCGGTCTGGCTCTTGTTCATTCCCGTTTCTCTACCAACACATTCCCTACATGGAGTCTGGCTCAGCCTTTCCGTCTTCTCTGTCATAACGGCGAGATTAACACCATCCGTGGTAACCGCGGTTGGATGAAGGCCCGCCAGAGCGTACTCAGCAGCGAGGCATTAGGTGATATCAAACAGATTACCCCTATCGTACAGCCGGGCATGAGCGACTCTGCCAGTCTCGACAACGTGTTCGAGTTCTTCGTGATGAGCGGTCTGTCACTGCCTCACGCCATGGCAATCATGGTACCGGAGAGCTTCAATGACAAGAATCCTATCACAGAAGACCTGAAGGCTTTCTACGAATATCACTCTATCCTGATGGAACCATGGGACGGTCCTGCAGCACTGCTGTTCAGCGACGGTCGTTTTGCCGGTGGTATGCTCGACCGTAACGGTCTGCGTCCCGCCCGTTACACCATCACCAAGAATGACATGATGGTTGTTGCTTCCGAGGTTGGTGTGATGGACTTCGATCCTACACAGATTGCTGAGAAGGGACGTCTGCAACCGGGTAAGATCTTACTCATTGATACACAAGAGGGTAAGATATATTATGACGGTGAGATCAAACAACAGCTTGCCAGCGCTCATCCTTACCGCCAGTGGTTGTCAACCAACCGTATCCAGCTCGAGAAACTCAAGAGCGGACGTAAGATCTCAAATAGTATCGACGAACTCGTTCGCCATGAGATCAACTTCGGCTTTGGTAAGGAGGATATAGATAATACCATCGTTCCTATGTGCGTGAACGGCCAGGAGCCTACAGCAGCCATGGGTAACGATACCCCATTGGCAGTAGTCAGCGAACGCCCACAGGTGTTCTTCAACTATTTCCGTCAGCAGTTTGCTCAGGTAACCAACCCTGCCATTGACTCCATACGTGAGGAATTGGTGATGTCACTCACTGAGTACATTGGTCGTGTAGGCACAAACATCCTTACTCCGGATGAGAGCAACTGTAAGATGGTGCGTCTGCCCCACCCGATTCTGACAAATACAGAACTTGATATTCTTTGCAACATCCGTTACAAGGGATTCAATACCATCAAACTACCTATCATCTTCGAATGTGAGAAAGGTGGTGAGGGACTACGCGAAGCGCTTTCTGAGATTTGCAAGAAAGCAGAAAAGAGCGTTGATGACGGTGTCAACTATATCATCCTCAGCGACCGCGATATCGACGAGACTCATGCAGCCATCCCTTCTCTTCTCGCTGTCAGTGCTGTTCACCACTACCTGATCTCTGTCGGGAAGCGTGTGCAGACAGCTCTTATCGTTGAGAGTGGTGAAATTCGTGAGACAATGCACGCAGCTCTGCTTCTGGGATACGGAGCTTCTGCCTTCTGTCCATATATGACATTTGCCATCCTTGACAACCTCGTTAAACGCGGTGCCATCCAGGAGAATTACAATACGGCAGAGACCAACTATATCAAAGCTGTCAAAAAGGGACTCTTCAAGATTATGGCCAAGATGGGTATCTCTACCATCCGTTCTTACCGTGGTGCAAAGATATTCGAGAGCATCGGACTGTCAGAGAACCTGTTGAAAGATTACTTCGGAACCTCCGTATCAACCATCGGCGGTATCGGACTCGAGACGATCGCACGTGATGCTGTACGTATGCATGACGCAGCATTCTCTAAACAGACACACACCGACTTCCTTCCAAATATAGGTCTGTTCCATTACCGTAGGGATGGTATTGACCACGCATGGAATCCCGAGACAATCTCAAAGCTACAGATATCAACACGTCTGGGTAGCTATACAAAATTCAAGGAGTTCACAGTTGCCGTTGACGGTAAGACCGATCCGATATTCATCCGTGACTTCTTCGATTTCAAACGTAACCCTATCGACATCAGTAAGGTAGAGCCTGTAGAGAATATCGTTAAACGTTTCGTCACAGGTGCTATGAGTTTCGGAGCTATCAGCAAGGAGGCTCATGAGGCAATGGCTCTCGCAATGAACAAGATTGGTGCCCGTTCAAACACCGGTGAGGGAGGCGAGGACAACGACCGTTTCCACGCAACTGTAGACGGTGTATCACTATCAAGTAAGACCAAACAGATTGCATCAGGACGTTTCGGCGTAACAACCGAATATCTGGTGAACTCTGAAGAAATACAGATCAAAGTGGCTCAGGGTGCAAAACCCGGAGAAGGTGGCCAGCTGCCCGGTTTCAAAGTAAACGAGATTATCGCTAAGACTCGTCACTCTATTCCCGGCATCTCACTGATTTCTCCTCCACCTCACCACGATATTTATTCTATCGAGGACTTGGCACAGCTGATCTTCGACCTTAAGAACGTAAACCCGAAGGCTGCCATCAGCGTCAAGCTCGTTGCTGAGAGCGGTGTCGGTACAATCGCTGCCGGTGTGGCTAAGGCTAAAGCCGACCTGATTGTCATCTCCGGTGCAGAAGGTGGTACAGGTGCTTCACCTGCTTCAAGTATGCGTTTCGCAGGTATCAGCCCTGAGATTGGACTCTCTGAGACTCAGCAGACCCTCGTCAAGAACGGTCTCCGTGGACAAGTACGCCTCCAGACAGACGGTCAACTCAAGACAGGCCGTGACATCATCAATATGGCCCTGCTCGGTGCAGAGGAGTTCGGATTCGGAACAACAGCTCTGATCGTTCTCGGTTGTGTGATGATGCGTAAGTGTAACCTGAATACCTGTCCTATGGGTGTGGCTACTCAGGACCCTGAACTGCGCAAGCACTTCATCGGCAAGTCAGAATATCTGGTGAATTACTTCACCTTCCTGGCTCAGGAAGTTCGTGAATATCTGGCTGAGATGGGCTACACCAAACTGACTGATATCATCGGTCACACAGAGCTCATCACTCCAAAGAAGACAGAGAAGAACTCAAAGGCTTCGATGCTCGACTTCACCCGTCTGCTTGCAAAAGAAGATGGCAACTCAACACTGTATCATACAACTAATCAGATACATAATATCGACAGTGTAAAGGATGTTGAGATCATCAAAGCATCGAAAAACGCTATCGAGAAAGAGGAAGAGGTGAACCTCGACTATGCCATCAAGAATACAGACCGTGCTGTTGGTACAATGCTCAGCGGACTAATCGCCCAGAAATACGGTGAAACCGGTCTGCCGAACGATACTATCAACATCAAATTCAAAGGATCCGCAGGCCAGAGCTTCGGTGCCTTCCTTGTCAAGGGTGTAAACTTCCGTCTGGAAGGTGAGACCAATGACTACTTCGGAAAAGGCCTCAGCGGCGGTCGCATATCCATTTTGCCATCATCACGCAGCAACTTCAACGCCGAAGATAACATCATCGCCGGTAATACCGGTCTCTACGGAGCCACAAGCGGTGAACTCTATATCAACGGTCGTGTTGGTGAGCGCTTCGGTGTACGTAACTCAGGTGCCATCGCCGTGCTGGAAGGTGCAGGCGACCATTGCTGTGAGTATATGACCGGCGGTCGTGTGGTAGTGCTTGGTGAGACAGGACGTAACTTCGCTGCAGGTATGAGTGGCGGTGTGGCTTACGTCTGGGACAAGAAGCACAACTTCGACTACTTCTGTAATATGGATATGGTGGAAATAAATCTCGTCGAAAGTAGTAGCGACCAGAAAGAACTTCATGAGCTGATTCGTCAGCACTACCTCTATACCGGTTCTAAACTTGCCCGTACCATGCTTGACGACTGGAATCTATACGTAGGAGATTTCATCCAGGTGGTTCCTATCGAGTACAAACGTGTATTGCAGGAAGAACAGGTTAAGAAACTGCAACAGAAGATTGCGGACATGCAGAGAGATTATTAATTGAGGTAAAAGGTTTAAAAGAAAAAAGTAAAATGGGAGATCCAAAAGCATTTTTGAAAATACACCGCAAAGAAGCGGGATATAGACCAATCCACGACCGTATACACGATTTCGGTGAGGTGGAACAAACATTGAATACTAAAGATCGTCAGACACAGGCTGCACGCTGTATGGACTGCGGTGTACCTTTCTGTCACTGGGCTTGCCCGCTGGGCAACAAACCACCGGAGTGGAACGATGCCTTGTACAAAGGTGACTGGGAACTGGCTTACCGCCTGCTTAACAGCACAAACGACTTTCCTGAGTTTACAGGACGTGTATGTCCTGCACTCTGTGAGAAAGCCTGCGTGCTCAACTTGATGGATCATGAGCCTACGACAAACCGCGAGGATGAATGTGCTATCACGGAACATGCCTTCCTTGAGAGTTTAGTCAGGGTGGAAAATATTGAACGTAACGGCAAGACGATAGCTGTCATCGGCGCAGGCCCTGCAGGACTTGCTGCAGCCAACCAGTTGAACCACCGCGGCTATACAGTCACCGTGTATGACAATAACGAGGCTGCCGGAGGACTTCTCCGTTATGGTATTCCAAACTTCAAACTGAATAAGGAAATCATCGACCGTCGTATCGACATTCTGGAACAGGAAGGCATCACCTTCAAGTATAACGAGGCAATTGACGTAACCAAGTTGCCGAAAGGCTTCAACGCTTATGTCATCGCTACAGGTACTCCTATAGCCCGCGATCTTGAAATCCCAGGCCGTGAGCTAAAAGGTATCCACCTTGCCCTTGAACTTCTAGCACAGCAGAACCGCATTCTGGCTGGAACAGAATTCAAGAAAGATGAACTGATCAATGCCAAAGGTAAGAACGTGCTGGTAATCGGTGGTGGTGATACGGGTTCTGACTGTATCGGAACAGCACACCGTCAGGGTTGCAAAAGCGTCACTCAGGTAGAGATCATGCCGAAGCCACCTGTTGGCGACAATCCTGATACTCCATGGCCAAACTGGCCTGTCATCTTCAAGACCACATCAAGTCACGAGGAAGGCTGCGATCGCCGTTGGAACATCGCATCGAACAAGTTTATCGGTAAGGATGGACATGTAACGGGTGTTGAGATAGAGGAAGTGACATGGGAACCAAATCCAGAAGGTGGCCGTCCTATCATGAAGAAGAACGGAAAACCGGAGATCATACAGTGCGATATGGTATTCCTGGCAATGGGATTCCTTCGTCCACAGCAACCAGAATTTGCCAAAAACGTATTCGTAGCCGGTGATGCTGCAACTGGTGCATCGCTCGTGGTACGTGCTATGGCCAGCGCTCACAAGATTGCTGACGACATCGACAAGTTCTTTGCATAAACATCATGCTATTTATATAAGGATGACACTGGGAGACGTTAGTCTTTCAGTGTCTTTTCTTTTAGAAATGTAAAAATGTCTAACAAAACAGAACAGTTAAACAGGATTTTATTAACTTTGCCAACGAATATAAAGATGTTCTTATGAAACGCAATTGGCCTGCAATCTTATCCTTGGCACTTGTATGCATATTTGTTATGCTCTCATTCGGAATAGGAGCCAAACAATATAAACGTACATGCGAGACGATTATAGCCAACCTTAACGCAGCTCTGCGTGAGGCGGTGAAGATGCATGCCAATAACTGGCTATGCCGCGACACCATTCAGTCATACGCCAAACTGCAACAGCAGATGGGGTCTGCCGTTACACTACACGCCTACGACAATATCTTTGCAGAAGCTCTGCCCGAGAAACGGTTCAAACGTAATGCGGGAATACAGATAAGTGTCATGAACATGAATTCCCATCAAAAAGGTGAAGCACTGGCAGAGAATGCCGATAATGGTTATATCATGAGTGACACGATCATGCTCATGAACAGCACAAAGGTTGCCGACGCTGCATTGTCGCTAAGAGGTTATGTGTTCTGCCCGTTTATCAATGTAATCTCCATGACCAATCTGACGACACCGGCTACCCTTCTCGCCCTCGCATTCTGCTTCGGTGGGTTATACTTCTACTTCAGAAGAAAATATTCTATTAGGAATGAGAAGGAAACCTGTGGTGCAGACAACAACAAGAACACCACCTTCGGTGACCTGTCGTTAAGTACAGATGACAGTTGCATCTACGATCTTAACAGCAAGAGGTTAAACCTCACGCCGATGGAATACAGCCTGATGGAAATGTTCTATAGTTCTTCATCCCACTTCCTATTGAAGAAGGATATCTGTGACACGCTTTGGCCCGGGAAGGAGAATGCCGATGAGACGCTTTATACGCTCGTCCGCCGTCTGAAACAGACCCTTGCCGAGCACAGTAATCTTAAGATTAGTGCAATCCGCGGAAGAGCCTATCAGTTAGACCTTAATCAAGTAGGCTGAGTCTCTTATTATCCTCTTTCTTGATCCCTGCACAATTTTCTACATTTTTGTAATAAAGTTGTAAAATAGGCTACATATTTGTAGTCTATTAGCTACTCTTTGTTTTATAACTAACTCAAAAACAACAACATACACTAGTGGCACGCTTCTTGTATTAATAATTAATATAAAATTAGTATTAATTATTAAACAAGAGAGATTATGCAGTTAAGCGCCAGAAACAGTATTAAAGGTAAAATTATCGAGATTACGCCAGGTGTTGTCACCGCAAAGGTAAAGCTAGATATTGGCGATGGGAATACTATCGTGTCTGTCATAACAGTGGATAGTGTGAAAGAAATGGGCCTCAAGGTGGGTGATGTAGCTTATGCAATATTTAAATCAACAGAAGTGATGATAGGAATATGATGAAGGAACCATACAAAGTGGGGGCAAGCGTTGTTGTCTATCATGAGAATAAGGTTTTTATCGGACCGGAACAGTTCGCTTTAATCAGACAGATAATCGATGATGGTTCAATGAATGCTGCTGCTCACCACTTGGGGTTTTCTTTTCAAAAGACATGGCAGATGGTTTCGAAGATGAATGCCTTATCTGATCGACCGATTATCATCGTGAAACGAGGCGGTAACAATGGAGGAGGATGCTTTGTCAGTGAGTATGGTAAAAAGATTTTTGAGTTATACGCAAGGCGTGAACTGGAGGTTATCAAGGCTTTGGCCCAGTCAGAGAATGAACTGGACAGCCAGTTATTTTGATTTTTTTTGTGTAGCGTTATCTTTTTATGTATAACGGTGTACTTTTATTAGGATAATAAATTAAGATTATGGAAAAGGTAAAAATGATTATGCTTGTAACAGCACTTTCTAGTGTCTGTGGGGTAACAGCACAGACTGTTACTGTTGATGGTGAATTCCGTCCAAGGGTGGAAGTAAAAGATGGTTTTAGCCAGCCTTTGTTGAAGGCGGAAGACCCGTTAGCGGTTGCCACGCAGCGCACCCGCTTGGGAGTTTCATTCCAAACAGGTCTCCTATCTACGAAACTGACTATTCAGGATGCCCGCACATTTGGAGAAACAGCGACGACGTCAGAGGCCTCAACAACAAATGCTTCAACTACTATCTTCGAGGCCTGGGCAGATATGGTGCTCATTCCCGGCGGGTCGGTACGAATAGGAAGACAGGCCCTGAAGTACGATGACGGACGCCTCTTTAACAGTCCGGCATGGAGTAACACCGGAACATCTCATGATATGGCTTTGATGAAATACGCTATTAATGATTTTCAGGCGAATGCAGGATTTGCATACAACAATAACACAGCCGGCAATAGTGAAACCTATTATACACCAGTATGCCCCTATCGTTATATGGGATTCTTATGGATGAATAAGGTGCTGGCTAAGAACGTGAGTCTTTCGCTCATTGGAGTTGATGAAGGGGTGCAGGACACTTCCGGAACAGCAGGCAACACGGCTAATTACAAGAAAGTAAATATGTATCACACGTATACGTATGGTGGTTATCTTAGTTATGGTACCACATCAACACCGTTGTCACTCGCACTCACCTACTATCACCAGAGCGGGAAATCAAGTACCGGCAAAACGATAAACGCCTCACTGGTTGCTGCAAAACTGGGATGGAATCCCTCTACATATCTAAATCTAGGTATTGGATGTGATTTATTCTCGGGTGATGACAATCCAAATGACGGGACACAACATAATTTCAAGAAACTATATGGAACGAACCATAGTTTCAATGGCTATATGGAATACTGGACAACACCCCCTACTCAGGGTCTGGGCGATTACTATATGACGGTATCGGGAAAAGCTACACCAAACTTAGACTGGGAAGTTGTCGGACATGTATTCAAGAGTATGAAGGATGTAAAATACGCATCAGACGGAGTGGGTAAATCACTAGGATCGGAACTTGACCTTACCTTAAAATACAAAATGAACGAATGGGCAAGCGTCCAAGGTGGCTATAGCATGTATTTCACAACCAAGGAAGTAAAATATGTTAAGTTGAAAAACAGTAATGCAGACATCCGTACCCCCCAATGGTGTTACGTGATGTTGACAATAACACCGGCTTACTTAAAGAACCTATTTACAAACGATAAAAAATAAGATAGAATGAAGAAAATTATTTTTACACTAGTGCTTGCCATGACGGTAGTTATGGGTTATGCACAGACCATCAATGTAGCCGCAGCAGCCAACCTCAGTTATGTGATGGAAGAAATGAAAAGTGCTTATCTTAAAACAAATAAAAATGCAAAAATAAATATTGTATATGGGAGTTCTGGCACCTTAACACAACAAATATCAAATGGGGCCAATTATGATATCTTTATGTCGGCAGACGATGAGTTTCCTTTGGCACTACAGAAGAAAGGGCTGACATACGGCAGCATGAAGATCTATGCATACGGAAAACTTGCTTTATATAGCACAGTCGTTGATGCAAAGAAGGGACTTGCCATCCTTAATGATGCCGATACCAAGAAGATAGCCATCTGTAACCCACAGACTGCCCCTTACGGCAAACGCTCTGTTGAATTACTGACAGAACATGGCATGTATGAAGCGCTAAAGTCAAAGCTTGTTGTCGCAGATAATATATCACAAGCTGCCCAATATGCGTTTACGGGAAACGCGGATATTGCATTTGTTGCACTCTCGCTAACATTGATCCCAGAAATGCAGGCAAAAGGAACAACCTATATATTCAACCCGAAGATGTATTCACCCATCAAGCAAGGCTGTATCTTAATCAAAAAGAGTACTGTCAATACAGGTGCAGCTAAATTCATGAAGTTCTTCATGTCACCGGCTGCTGATGCGATATGGGAAAAATATGGTTATTCCTTACCTAAATAAATTAGAGATAA
>OBMA010002378.1_pt1 | contig 11010 bp, 10 predicted proteins | sample 1539141 | NCBI WGS metagenome assembly OBMA01 (sample SAMEA3991484, study PRJEB22521) | metagenome | biome: anthropogenic terrestrial biome; feature: sewage plant; material: raw primary sludge | place: Sweden | collected 2012-09-26 | reverse complement strand
GTTTCACCAGATGTTGTAAGAACTATATCTTTAGTTTTAGAAAAGAAACTTGAATCACTATTATCTTCAATTGTTGATGTGGGTGGTGTAAAAGTTGTGGCTGATATGTTAAATAAACTAGGTCCAAAAGCTCAAGATATTCTTAAAAATATAAATGGAATTGACACATCACTAGCTACGAAAATAAAAGAAAATATGTTTGTATTTGAAGATTTATTAAATCTTGATAGTGAATATATAATGAAGATTTTACAAAATGTTGAAACAGCTGATGTTGTAGTTGCAATGAAAAATGCAATTGAAGAAGATATGGAAAAAATTACAAATTCAATGAGTCAAAGAGCAAGAGATAGATTTAAAGAAGAGTTTGAAATGTTAAATAAAGTTAAAATAAAAGATATTGAAACCGCTCAAAGAAAAATGTTAGATGTTGCACAAAAAATGATAGAAGATGGAATTATTGATAGAGAGAATAGCTAATGGCTGATAATGTATACTCAAGTGCAAAAATACTTAGTAAAAATGAAAATACAGAAAAATATGAATTAGGTAATTTTATTAATAGTAAAGTTGAAAATAATGTAGTTACAACTTCAAATACTATTTTAGATGATAGAGAAATAAATGGAAGAACTGATCCTGTATTAATAGAGATTAGAAATTTAAGTGAAAAAATAAATGAAATTTCACAAAAAGTTACAAGTATTGAAAATGATGGAATAAAAGGTAAAGATATTGATGCGCAAGTTGTGCAAGCAATTAGAGATCTTAAACATTATGCGGCTTTTTTTGAACAAGCAACTTTTCAAATGGAAACAAAGTTATTAAAAACTTCTATCTCAATTGCACAAAAAATCATAAGTATTGAAGTTGGAGAAAACTCAGCGAGTATTGCAAAACAAACAATAACTCATCTCCTTGCCAAAATAAAAACAGCATCAAAAGTTCAAATTCATCTAAATCCAAAAGATTATGAGATATTAAAAAACCAACTTAACTTAGAATCTTTTATTGAATTGCATCAAGATGCAAATGTAACAGCGGGTGGAGTTGTAATTGCCAGTGATCTTGGAAATTTTGATGGCAATATTGAGGCAAAAGTAACATCAATGTTAGAATCCCTTGATTTAGTAATTTAAATAATAAAAATACTTCACTTAAAATATTAATAGTTTATGCTACAATTAAGTAAATTAATGAAGAAAAAGTATAAGAAATGGAAATTAGTGAAAGAGACTACGACTTATTAGTAGATACGGAAATTGTTGTCGATGTTATGTTAGGGAATACCAACATTACTATTTCAGAGTTTCTTAGGTTAGGTGATGGGGATATAATATCTTTACATAAAGCAGCTGGTACAGGTGGAGAAATTTATGTTAACTCCAGAATTATAGGTACTGGCGATATTATAGTAATAGATGACAAGTTAGCAGTTAGAGTTCAAGATTCAATGGATTCTGATAATGTTGTTAGATATTTCTTTGAAGAACATATGATATAGGAGATTAAAATGGCTGATGATATAAAAATAAACTCAAGTGTTGGTATTGATGGAAATTCATATACAAATGCAATAAGTAATGACCAGTTAACGAATAATGACTTTTTAAAGTTAATGATTCAAGAATTAAAGCTGCAAGATCCTACAAAACCAATGGATTCAGCAAAAATGCTTTCAACACAAATGCAAATGTCAACAATTAGTACAAACCAAGAAATGATGAAAGTTATGCAGTCAATGCAAACTGCATTTACACAGTCTTCTTTATCAAATGCTTCTGGAATTATTGGAAGAAATATTGAAGATGGAAATGTTGGTGAAAATGGAATTACAAAAGCATATACAGTAAGATCAGTTGAAAATATTGATGGTGTAATTCAAGTAAAAGCACAACAAATATTGTATCTAGAAGATAGATTGGTTTTAAAAGATCCAAGTGATACTACAAAAGATCAAGTTATTGAATATAACTTACTTGGAGAAATTTTAGATGCAAATGGAAAAGCAACTGGTAATAAAGTAGTTCTTACTGCTCCTGGACGACCTTTACAAAGTGATGGAAAAATAACAATACTTGATGAGAATAATGAGAAAATTACTGATCATAAATATGAACTAACTGGATTTAGCGTTCCTGTATATTCAGATCAAATGACAAGTATGCCATTTTCTTCAGTAACAAAAATATTTTAAGGATTAATTATGATTGGTGCTTTATGGAATGGAATTTCAGGTTTAAATAGTTTTGAAAAAGCATTAAGTACGGAATCAAATAATATCTCAAATGTTAATACTGTTGCATATAAAGAAGATGTTATTACCTTTGAAGATTTGATGTATGAAAGTCGTTATGGAAAAGGTGTAAAAGTTGAAGGCGTAACAAAAGCTATGTCTCAACAAGGTGGAATAAAACTAACAAATAGTAGTTATGATGTAGCAATTGAGGGTAAAGGTTATTTTATAGTAAGTGACACTAATAGAAATGGTACTCTTGAAACATATTATACAAGAGCTGGAAATTTCAAAATAGCAGAAAATGGTATTTTGCAAACTCAAAACAATATGAATGTTTTGGGGTTAAGTTCAGTATCTATTCCTGCAAATGTAAAATTTGATGATACCTTTACTCAAACAATTGCATCTAAAGTTGCAAATAATACAAGTAATTTACAAACAATAAATGCAAAAGCAACAAATTATACGCAAACAGCAGTAAATGATCTTCTTAGTAAAAGTGGAGATAATTATAAGACAAGATCATCGAAACTAACAGATATAGAAGCTTTGATTGCTGATTATAAAAGTAAACTTGATATTTATGCATCTAATTCAACTGTTGCACCAGTAAATTCATCTTCACAAATCACAAAAGTTGATTTGTCAAGTTTGATAAATCAAGTTGGTAATCAAAATGATATTTTGAAAATTACTATAAATAATAATGAAATAAAACAAAACTTTGATACGGATATGGCTACGACACTGAAAAAGTTTTCGGATAAGATTTCGAATACTCAAGGTTTGAGCTCATCTATTGATATGACTACTGGGCAGTTAACGATTACTTCATTAGTTCCTGCAAAAGAAGTTAAAATTCAAGATGCACAAATGAGTAATAATCCTTTATTAATTAGTAATATTCAAGAAGCTAAAATGGGTGCGGGAATTGGATTAGTAAATAGTTCAAAAGATGCTTTAAAAACAGCAATAGAAAATGCGGGTGGAAAATTCTTAGATATAACGAATAATATTTCACTAGCAGACCAAAATGATTTAGGTAAAGCAGATAAAATTCAGTTAAGCTTAGCTAATTTAAATTTATCTAATAATATTGGTACCTTAGAAATTCAAGATGGAATTATTTATCTTAAAGATGGTGAAAATAAGTTCGTTGTTGGGAAAATTCAAACTGCACATTTTGTAAATGAACAAGGATTAGATCCAGCAGGAAACAATTTGTATCAAGCGAGTAAGCAATCAGGTGGCGCATTATACGCTGGAAACATGAATAAGTTAGTTGGTAGCTCATTAGAACAAAGTAAAGCAAATTTAGGAAATAGTTTAACTGCATTACTTATCTATCAAAAAGCATTTGAAGCCAGTTCTAAGTCTATAACAACATCAGATGATATGTTAAAAACAGCTATCGAATTAAAACGATAGCCTTGTTTATATATTAGTACTATAATAATAGTGTTAATATATGAACATTTAGTTCATCACCTTAAAAAAAAGGATAAATTATGATAGGCGCACTTTGGACAGGAATCTCAGGATTATCGTCACAACAAAAAGCTTTAGATAATGAGTCAAATAATATAGCAAACGTTAATACAGTAGGATATAAAGCATCTAGAATTTCATTCGCAGATCAAATGTATCAAGATAGAATTGGAAAAGGTTCTAAGATTCTTGATGCAGAAAAACTTTATACTCAAGGAAATCTGAAATTAACAGGTGTAAACTACGATATGGCATTAAGTGGAGATGGATTCTTTACTGTTGTAAATACACGTGGTGTAGGATCAGCAGAAACACTTTATACAAGAGCCGGAAACTTTAGAATGGGAGATAGTGGAACCCTTCAAGATGCAGCTGGAAATGAAGTACAAGGCTGGATGATGACATCAATTGATGCTCAGAATGATGTAACAAGTACAAATCCAAATACAAATGTGTTTACAGATGATTATACAAAATTATTAGGATCAAAGATTGTAAGACATGGAACTTATGTTGAAACAATTACAGCAAAAGCTACAGATTATTCATTAACTGCTAAATCAGATTCAACATCAGTATTTAGTGGTGATGGAGCTAAATCTAAATCTGCAAAACAATCAGATATTGAAGCTGCAATAAAAGATTATACTTTCTGGTTACAAAAATTAAAAGATGAGCCAGATGCATCATCGGCTACATCAATTTCACAAGTTTCACAAATAAACTTTAAATCAGGTAGTGAATCAATAATAAGTAAAGATGGAGACCAAGTATATGCATATGTAAATGGGAATAAGTATTCTCAAAATTTTTTATTGACAAGGGCAACTACTGAGTTAAAAGCAGAATTATTTGCAGCTGATCAAGCAACAATAGCAGCTGCAGCAGCTGCAACTCCACCAGTCGTAATTGCTCCTACATATATAAATCCTGCTGATCTAACGAACATAGTCCCCCCTGCAACAACTAATGGAGCAGGATTAACACAAAGTCAAATTGATGCTGCAAATGCTGCATATGATAAAGCAGCTGGGAAAATAGCTACCTATAAAGCCCTAGCAGATAAGTTATCACAAATACCTGGACTAGTTGCAACTATGGCAATTGATTCAGGAAGAGTAGATGCCTTTATCGATACAGATACATATACTGCATCAACAAATAATATAGATATGCTAAAAGGTATTATTCAAATTAAATCTTTAATTCCAGGTACTGAATTTGTTATATCAGAAATAGGAGAAGTATCAGGTAATGCTGTTGTTCAAGGTGGTATACAAAGTACATCATTAGCAATAAAAGGATCAGGTACTGGAGCACTTCAAACATCAAAAGATGCATTGTCTCAGCTAATAACAGGTAAACAACAAGATGTATTCACTCCTACTCAATTAGGATTAGATGGAACGCTAAAAGATTTTGAATATAGTATTACAGTTTATGACAAAGAATTAAAAATAAATAAGCCAATACCAAGTACTCCTGCTATACCGCCACAAGTAGTACCTTTTCAAATTACTGGGGTAAAAACTTTAGATGAATTAATAGATGAAATTAATTCAAATCCTGATTTAGCAGAACATATTGAAGCTAGAAATGTAAATGGAAATTTAGTTATTCAAACAAAGGATTCTAATTATGACGTTGAATTCTCAAGTAATTTAAGAGCTGGACATGGGGCAGCAGCTGTTCCAATTGATGTAAACTCTAATTACTCAGGAAGAAAAGGTGCTGGAGCTGAATTCATTGAAATAGTAACTAAGGTAGACCAAACAGCATCTAAAGGAAGTTTACAGTTAAGACTTGATACTTTAGGTATTTCTGATTCTGCATTTGGTGAGTTTTCAGTTGATGCAACAGGTTTAATTACTATGAAACAAGATGGAGCTGAATTTGCAGTTGGTCAAGTTGCAATTGCTTTATTTAATAACAATAGAGGATTAAATCCAGTTGGAGATAACTTACTTGCAAAAACTATGGATTCAGGTGATCCTGTTTATAATACAAATAATAATAAAACAGCAAAAATTGAAGGTAAAACTTTAGAGCTAAGTACAGCAGATTTATCAGAGAGTTTAGTAAATCTTATGGTATTTCAAAGAGCATTTGAAGCAAATGCTAAATCTATTACAACTTCAGATGAGTTGTTAAACACTTTAATCAATCTAAAAAGATAATTTTTAAATAGAGTAAGAATTCTTACTCTATTTATATTAAATAGGATAAAATTGGAAAATTTTTTATTAATAATAGTTCTTGGAGTTTTATTATTATACTTCTTCTCAAGCGCTAATGTATATAAATCTTTATATAAAAAAATAAATGAAGAAAAAAATATTCTACAAGAAGATTTAACAAAGCTAGAATCCCTAATAGATAGATATGAAAAACAAGTAAAAATCAGTGCTAATACATTAAAAAATAATCAAGGAAATCTTCAAGTTGCGAGAGATGACTTACAAGAATTAAGACTTGAAAATATTAATTTAAAAAATAGAGTAGATGATTTAGAAAAAAGAAATGAAGAGCTTTATGCTCAAGTTAATGCAATGGTTTAAGGTATAAGATTAATGAAGTTATTATATAAAATATTGTTAAGTTCTCTGGCAATAAATAGTATTTTGTATGCTAATATAGATAAAGATATAATTGAATCTCAACCTGAAATAATTTTTCAATTTGAAAAATTAAAAAAATCACAAGAAAACCTAGCTTTACAAGTTGATTTTAATAAAGCAGTATTGCATCTTAGTAAAAATGAATTTAATGAATCAATCGAGCTTTTTAAAAAAACCTCCACAATCCTAGAAATTCCCTCTTTTTTAAATATTGGAATTGCATATTATAAGTTGAATTCTGTTGATAATGCAATTGTATATTTAAATAAAATTTACGAAAAAACAGAAAACTCAAAAACAAACACATTTTCCTATATGTCGGCTTGTTATTATCTTTATCAGATTTCAAAAGATAATAAATATCTAGATACGATAGTAAGTGTTTCAAAAAAATATAAAGACTTATCAGAGCATACAAAAAGAATGTTAGCAGATACCTATATTATTTTAAAAGAGTATGAAAATGCTCTTAATATTTTAAATACTATGGATTATGCAATGGATTTAAAAAAAGCATTAATTTATATTAAACTAAAAGATTATGAAAAAGCAAATTTACTTCTTAAAAAAGCAAAAAATGAAAATGTAAATCCAAGTACAATAGATAAAATTTTGTGGTTTAAAAGTTATACAGAATTAAAATTAAATAATATTGAGCAATTAAAAGAGACCTTAGATATTATTAATTCAAGAAGAAATACTTTTAAAGCAAATACAGAATTACCATTGGAAATTTATTTTAATAAAAATAAATATACATCAAAACAATATTTAGATTCGGTTTTAAAATTTGATGAGCTTAGAAAAACTGATTTTGTTTATTATTTTGCGCCATTTATATTTTCTGATTCCCAAGAGATTATGTATGATAGTTTAAAAGGATTTATATATAATCAAAAAGAAAATATTATAAATCTAGAAGAGATGGTAGATTACAATTCAAAGTTTTTAAGAATCGTTAAAGAAGATCCAATAACAAGAGTAGTTGAATTAAGAAAAATGCTAACAAAAGATACAAAATCTTATATATTTTATAATCTTGCCCTTTCTTGTGCTCAAATTAATGATTTAAATAATGCCTTTAAATATTTTGAAAAAGCATATAAATTAAATCCTGGAAATAAATTATATTCAACAATGTTTTTAATTACAGCAAATAGATTAAATATAAAGATTAAAGATAAAGAATATATAGAAACAACAATAAAAAACGAAAGTGGTTTATATAACTATTTTGGAAAAGAGATTTACAAACTATTTATTAATCCACAATTTACAACAGCAGAACAAGCATTAACTTATGAAAATACAATATTCGCAAAAGCAATTGATTTTTTAAAAGCAATGAATGAAAATAAAGTTACTACTGAACATATGTTATTGGATGAATATTTTAAAGATCCACTAACTTTTTTAATAAGATTAGTACAAAGGAAAAAAGGAGAAGATGATTTTTCCTATTATGCAAGATTACAAGATTCAATTCCCCTTTCATTAAATGATAAGTTCCTAGAAGGACCATTAATTATTACAAGATATTATGTGGATATTTTAAAATCATTAGGAATCCTTTCGAAAGCAGATTTAAGAATAGTAGGTGGGAAAAGCCCTTCATATTTAAGAACGAAAGCATTAAGAGATTTGCACTTTAATTCACCAGATGAAGCTATAAAAACTTTAGAATACTTACAAAATGAATATAAATTAGAAGATAAATACACTATGTATTTAATGGTTGCCGCATTATTAGAAGCAGGACGATATAATGATGCATCTTTACAAATATCATTAATAAAAGCCATTTTAAATGATCAAGATGCAGACTTCTTAACAGCAGTTCAGCTTATTCAAGAACTTAAAATTCCTAGTGCAAAACAGTTTTTAAATCATCCTTACATAGATTCTTTAATTGATTTTAAATTAGTAGGCTTTGATGAGTATTTGGAATCTCTTTAGATAATATTTAAAATCCTAAATAATTTAATCTAATTCTGCTATAATAACTTAAATATGTTATTTCTAGGAGATTATTATGCAAGTTGGTAGAGTAGCTGTTGTTGACAATGCAAAAACAAATAATGTAGAAAAAAACGAAAAAATTACTAATTTAAACGAAAAAAGTAAAGTTATCCAAGAAGATGAGTATAAAAAAGCTTTAGGAAGTCAAACTGGATCTGATAAAAATGAAGTTATATTAGATAATGTAAGATTTGGATACAACAAAGATTCAAGAGATTTTTTTGTAAAAATTACAAGAGGCGAAGCTGAATATAAGTATCCAACTGAAGATATGATGAAAGTTAAAGCTTATATTTTACAAGAACTAGAACAAAATAACAATAAATAAGGCAGCTTAATTGGTATCAGATTTATCAAATATATTTAAAGATGAACTTTCAAATACACTAGAACAGTTATTATCAAAGAATTCTCAAGTAGTAACTGTATCAGCTCTATCTACAGATAGTTTTAACTCTACACAATTGGTTGAGTGTATTGTTAAATTTGATTTTAAGGGTGTGTCTTCTGAGGTTGTTTTTTATATACCAGCAATAAGTGCAACGAAATTCGAGTATTTGATGCTTGGAGGAATGGGCGACTTAAAAGATAATATTGATGATGAAATAACTGATGCAATTAATGAAATAGTTTCAAATATATGTGGAAGTTTTTGTACATCTGTTAATGCACAAGGGCATGCAGATATTGGAACAATTAAATCTGAAGTAAAAAGTTCAAAGATAGTAGATGGTTCTATCTTAGCTTCTAAAAGTAGTATTTATGAATTTATTCTTTCATTAGGTGAAGAAAAATTACCAGTAATTATATCTTTTGATGAAATTATTAGACCATTCTTCTCTTCAATTACAGGGGTTGTATTAACGCAAGAAGAATTACCTAAGAATACTCAAATTGCTCCTGTTGTAAATTCTGCTCCAACTCCTTCATCTAATTTGATTCAAACACCAAAAAATCTTGAATTGTTATACAATGTAAAGTTGAAATTAAGTGTTAGATTAGGTACAAAAGTTGTCTTGTTAAAAGATATATTAAGATGGGATGTTGGTGAAATTATTGAGTTAGAGCAAATGGTTAATGAGCCTTTAGAAATTTTAATAAATGGTATTAAAATAGGTGAAGGTGAAGCTGTAATTGTAGAAGGAAAGTTTGGCTTGAAAATCAAAAAAATTGGAAATGAAGATTTTAGATTAAATCAAATAGGATTATAATTTATGGATAAAAGTACCGTTGGAGGATTAGGAGCAGGTTGGGCACTTATTGCACTTGCGATAGTTTTAGGGGGAGTTGGATTTGGTCCTTATGTGGATGTACCCTCTGTAGTTATTGTTTTTGGTGGTACAATTGCCGTTACCGCAGGACAATTTGAAGCTTCTGATTTAAAAAGAATTGTGCCATCTATTAAAGTAGCTATGAATGAATCTAAAGTTGAGCCTTTACCTGAATTAGTTGAAAAAATTGTTTTTTATGCAACGGAAATTAAAAAACATGGTGTAATGCAAATTGAGCAAAAAGTACTTCAAGAGCCTAATCCTTTTTTTAAAGAGGCATTTCAATTATTAGTTGATGGTACAAAAGCTGATGCTTTACAACCTTTGTTAGAAGTTAAATTAGAACATATGAACAAAAGACATTCAATTATGATTGGAATCTTTGGAAATATTGGTGGAACAGCTGGAGCTATGGGAATGATTGGAACATTAGTTGGTCTTGTTGCAATGCTTGCAAACCTTTCAGATCCAGCTGCTGTTGGACCTGCCATGGCTGTTGCTTTACTAACAACATTATATGGAGCTTTAACTGGAACTTTGTTTGCTGGAATAATGGAGAGTAAACTTAGTCAAAAAAATAACCTTGAAATTACAGCTTGCGAAGTTATTATTCAAGGAGCAACGATGATTGCTGCTGAAGAATCTATTGGTAATATTAAGATGCAGTTAAATGCAACTTTATCAGAACCAAATGAATAAAGTAAAATAATGGCAAAAGATAAATGTCCAGACTGTCCTAAATGCTTACCTGGTTGGTTAGTACAATTTGGGGATTTAATGTCTTTACTTTTAACTTTCTTTATTCTATTACTCTCAATGGCGGTAATGGATAAACAAAAAGTTGAAGAATATTTTGATATTATGAAAAAAGCAATGGGATTTATTGATGCATCAACAGATGTGGAAACACAAAGTGATGCGTATTCTACAAAAGATGGTGATTCTAATTCTCAGGAAACAGAATCTTCATCTGAAAATCAAATAGATAATGCATCTCAAGAAGTTTCTCAAATAATTGAAGAGATGAATTCTAATCAAAATATCGAAAGTAAAGAAATAAGTATTGAAAAAGGCAAAAATGAGTTTGTTTTAGATATCCCATCTACAATTATGTTTGATGATGGGCAGTATGAATTAACGAATCAAAATGCAAAGATATTTATTTCAAAAATAGCAAGAGTAATTAGAACTATGCCACAAACTTTTAATATTGAGATAATTGGGCATACGGATACAAATAGAAATTTAAGTACAACAATTCCAAGGGATGCATGGGATATTTCAGCATTAAGATCAATTTCAGTTGTAAAAGAGTTAAAAAAAAATAAAATAGATCCTGGTATATTAAAAGTTTCAGCATATGGTTCAAGTCACC
>OBMA010002376.1_pt1 | contig 11015 bp, 5 predicted proteins | sample 1539141 | NCBI WGS metagenome assembly OBMA01 (sample SAMEA3991484, study PRJEB22521) | metagenome | biome: anthropogenic terrestrial biome; feature: sewage plant; material: raw primary sludge | place: Sweden | collected 2012-09-26 | reverse complement strand
TTTTATCTTTATTTTTTCTTGACTGTCTTCTGGTAAATCTTGCAAAATTACTACTATTTTGTATTTCAGAAGCGTTTTTTCCAAAGAATACTATATCAAACAGACGCAAATGAATCAAACAGGAAGGACCATAGGCGGTCCTCAAAATGGCGTGAATACAGTGATTAACCCCTTCAGAGTTTCTCCTTCAGAGGACAGAGTATCAAGCAGGGATGAAACGCCCAGGAATTATAAGTATGTGTAGCTCCACTCCCAAAATTGCACTACAGTGTAACTAACAGTCATGACTACTTCAGAATACTAACTTAACTCTTTTTCTCCTTTCAAAATCGATTGAGATAATCCATAATTATTGCAGTAACCCATTTTTAAATGAAGATGACACTAGGAGGGCCCATAACAGTAGCGTTTCCAATTCTAGACAAGAAAGACTCCCATCATATGAAGAAGCTGCGGGGACACCGAAACAGCAAGCTCCATACCCAAAAGAAAAGAAACGCAGTAGTGGTTCAAATAGTCACCAACACAACCACCACCACCATCGTCGTACATCACACGGACATAGGGACAAAGATAAGCAGAAGAGCAAAAGCAGAACCAAGGTTAAGCCCCCTAAAAATGTAGACACTATTGACAAGATGGATGTTACAGGATTATTTGGCGGATCTTTCCATCATGACGGCCCCTTTGATGCATGCACTCCACAGAGGAATAAGAATAATAAAGTGGCGCCTGTACTAGCCTTCCCAGCAGATGGTCCAAATAATACAGTAGGCGGCCGCACAAGTAAGAAGTCTACCTTAGATGAGGTGTTTGGTAGGGAAACAGTAGACGACGATTCTGAGACGCTGAACCAACTACAAGATAGAGCATATTTATTCAATAAGGCCAATTCCAGTACTACGACTTTGGATGCGATTAAACCGAATTCAAAAAATATTACCCAGTTCGACTCCAAAATGAAAACTGAACTAGTCCATGGGCCCATTACGATGGGTCTAGGCTCAACGACGTTCCTGGATGGCGCACCAGCGTCTTCCGCTGCCATAGAGCAAGATGTTATCAACCACGCACAAGAATCTCGTAGGAAAAACAGCATAGCAAGAAAAAAGTCTCTCCCCTCAAGAAGACATCTACAAGTGAACAACAACAATTTAAAGCTAGTGAAAACACATAGTGGACACTTGGAGCAAAAGGACGTAGACGATAATAGAACTTCTGTTCCGGTCACTGCCACCCAAGGAAGCGGTCACGAAGATGTTGTTAAAAAGGAAAACACCGGCAACAAGCTATTAAGAAGGGTGAAAAGCTTGAAAACTAGTAAAAAGCACTGATCTATGCTTCTTTCTTGCGTTCTTTTTGTTGCGCCCATATATTATTTTATTTATTACATTCATATAGCAATATTTACCTTATTTTATTGGTTACTTTTCTATACGCAAAATCACTACACTATGTTATGTTAAGGTCTCCGATACGGGAATATACCAATCAATACTTATCACTTCGGATTTTTTATGGGTCTTATCCCCACTGTTCCATTTTCTTGTTTAAGGCATCCCGGAGGATAAACTAAAAAGGTGGCCCATCCCACCCGAAATGAAAGTAATCATCTGCTAGCAAAAAGTAAAGAAATGAGAGCATGCAGTGATGTACTGGTGGACGAAATTGTGACCCATACCCACCGAAGAAACATCCGCATGACGTGTTACTGTTACTTCCCGGATTAAGGGATGCATTCTAACTCTGTGCGCCCTTTTCTCTGCTGTTGATCCGCATTCCCCGTGGCTGTGCACATTAGGGGACAGTAAGTAATTCACTTTCTGATTCCGCACTCATAGCGATGGAATAATATACCGGATTTCACACCTTGCTATTGAGTGAAGTACTGCTTGGTGAAATGATATCTTTATGTTCAATATTAATGGTCGTGTGGATGAATATATGGGCATGGGTTAATTAGTTTTAGGGGCACGGAGTAAACAAGAAAGGAGGGCCAGAATCATTAGTAGAGTACCTCAAGTTTGGTTTCTTTTTGATTTCAGTATAAAAGAGTCTCTCTCTTTTCCTTTCATGCTAGTCGAACGGTTCTCCCTCTCAGAATAAGAAACTATCGAAAAGAAAGACAAAAGTCGATTGAATAATTTATCTATATATAATATACGCAAACAAGATTCGCTTTCACTTTGCAATTTTACTTCATAGCTTTGTTAAAACCAGCAAAAAATATTATTTTTCTAGAAAAAAGAATATATTAGAGGTAAAGAAAGAATGTCGGAACTTGAAAACGCTCATCAAGGCCCCTTGGAAGGGTCTGCTACTGTGAGCACAAATTCTAACTCATACAACGAGAAGTCAGGAAACTCGACTGCTCCTGGTACCGCCGGTTACAACGATAATTTGGCACAAGCTAAACCCGTCTCAAGTTACATTTCCCATGAAGGCCCTCCCAAAGACGAACTGGAAGAGCTTCAGAAGGAGGTTGACAACCAACTAGAGAAGAAATCGAAGTCGGATTTACTATTTGTATCCGTCTGCTGTTTGATGGTTGCTTTTGGTGGGTTCGTGTTTGGGTGGGATACTGGTACTATATCTGGTTTTGTCAGGCAAACAGACTTCATTAGGCGATTTGGCAGCACCCGTGCAAACGGGACTACCTATCTTTCCGATGTCAGAACCGGTTTGATGGTTTCTATTTTCAACATCGGCTGCGCTATCGGAGGTATAGTTTTGTCAAAGCTCGGTGATATGTATGGACGTAAGATTGGTCTGATGACTGTTGTCGTCATTTACTCAATTGGGATCATCATCCAAATCGCCTCCATTGACAAATGGTATCAATATTTCATTGGAAGAATCATCTCAGGACTGGGCGTTGGTGGTATTACAGTTTTGGCGCCTATGCTAATTTCTGAAGTGTCGCCTAAGCAGTTGCGTGGTACTCTGGTTTCATGTTACCAATTAATGATCACTTTCGGTATCTTTTTGGGATATTGTACTAATTTTGGTACCAAGAATTACTCAAACTCTGTCCAATGGAGGGTACCATTAGGCTTATGCTTTGCATGGTCTATTTTTATGATTGTTGGTATGACGTTCGTTCCTGAATCCCCACGTTATCTGGTAGAAGTGGGAAAAATTGAAGAGGCCAAGCGGTCCTTAGCAAGAGCTAACAAAACCACTGAAGACTCTCCTTTAGTAACTTTAGAAATGGAGAACTATCAGTCTTCTATTGAAGCTGAGAGATTGGCGGGCTCTGCTTCTTGGGGGGAATTGGTTACTGGTAAGCCCCAGATGTTCAGACGTACACTAATGGGTATGATGATTCAATCTTTACAACAGCTGACAGGTGACAATTACTTCTTTTACTATGGTACTACAATTTTCCAGGCTGTTGGTTTGGAAGATTCATTTGAAACTGCTATTGTTTTGGGTGTTGTTAATTTTGTTTCGACTTTTTTCTCGCTATATACCGTCGATCGTTTTGGTCGTCGTAATTGTTTGTTATGGGGCTGTGTAGGTATGATTTGTTGCTATGTCGTCTATGCCTCTGTTGGTGTTACCAGATTATGGCCAAACGGTCAAGATCAACCATCTTCAAAGGGTGCTGGTAACTGTATGATTGTTTTCGCATGTTTCTACATTTTCTGTTTCGCTACCACTTGGGCCCCCGTTGCCTATGTCCTTATCTCTGAGTCGTATCCCTTAAGAGTGCGTGGTAAAGCAATGTCGATTGCAAGTGCCTGTAACTGGATTTGGGGGTTCTTGATCAGTTTTTTCACTCCATTTATTACTTCAGCAATCAATTTCTATTATGGCTATGTCTTTATGGGTTGTATGGTGTTCGCATACTTTTATGTGTTCTTCTTTGTTCCAGAGACAAAGGGCTTAACATTAGAAGAAGTCAACGAAATGTATGAAGAAAATGTGCTACCTTGGAAGTCTACCAAATGGATCCCACCATCTAGGAGAACAACAGATTATGACCTAGACGCTACTAGAAATGATCCGAGACCATTTTATAAAAGGATGTTCACTAAAGAAAAATAATCTCTTGTAGTGTAGGATCAACTATTTTCGCATACTTGCAATGTTCAGCATTGCACCATTTCAAATTTTAATATTAATATTAATCGTTTTCGTTCATATCTTCATTCATAGTTTACAAATAATGCAATCATATGCAGAGATATTTTGTCCGTGGTTAATAGGGCTGCCTGTTATTCCTTTAATTCAACTAAATTACGTATGTCTAATAATATCAAAATCATCATGACGTTTTTGTTCTTTTTCTTTATTTTAAGTAGGATCAAACCAGGGGAGAAAGGGTTGCTACGCCTAACAACAAGAACTTGTATATCGTTTCTTGTTACTTATACTTTTCTGCCCACTTCTCTCTTACAACTGCTCGAGCTCATCCTTGGTAATAAAACAGTGAGGACGGTTACTCGAGGTTTCAACAGGGGAAAATAAATTTATATGATGAATCAAGAGCCCCGTTCTTTTACCGTATTATTTTTCATACTACATACTAGGGAAAGAACTGAAAACTGCGCTACCTGCTGTAACAGCGCATAATAAAAAGCAAGAATATAGACAGTTACTGTTGTTTACGTTCTTTGATGACATCATTCTCATCAGACATACAGAAACACATCCTTTTTGTCTACCCCGTATTTATTCCAACTTCAAAGTATAGGTACCGTCCGGTTATACTCTCATATACTTTGTGGCAGTTTGCTTCTTTAAACCTTGTTAACCCAGAATATTTTCAGTGCAAAAAGCTTCCGATCCTCAAATACAGTGAGAGAAAAAGCAAACTTGTCTTCATTATTTTTCTGTTTGGCCCTGTCACGGTTCTTTTTATGGCCTTCTCGAAGGATATCCGTAGTCGATTATATTCACGTAGATGCCAAAAGTAATTTTTGGAAAACTATTATTCCTCCGAGAAAACCTCACACAGAAATCCTTGCAGGTCTCATCTGGAATATAATTCCCCCCTCCTGAAGCAAATTTTTCCTTTGAGCCGGAATTTTTGATATTCCGAGTTCTTTTTTTCCATTCGCGGAGGTTATTCCATTCCTAAACGAGTGGCCACAATGAAACTTCAATTCATATCGACCGACTATTTTTCTCCGAACCAAAAAAATAGCAGGGCGAGATTGGAGCTGCGGAAAAAAGAGGAAAAAATTTTTTCGTAGTTTTCTTGTGCAAATTAGGGTGTAAGGTTTTTAGGGCTTATTGGTTCAAGCAGAAGAGACAACAATTGTAGGTCCTAAATTCAAGGCGGATGTAAGGAGTATTGGTTTCGAAAGTTTTTCCGAAGCGGCATGGCAGGGACGACTGGCGCATGCGCTCGGATTATCTTCATTTTTGCTTGCAAAAACGTAGAATCATGGTAAATCACATGAAGAATTCTCTTTTTTTTTTTTTTTTTTTTTTTTTTTTTTTTTTTTTTTTTTACCTCTAAAGAGTGTTGACCAACTGAAAAAACCCTTCTTCAAGAGAGTTAAACTAAGACTAACCATCATAACTTCCAAGGAATTAATCGATATCTTGCACTCCTGATTTTTCTTCAAAGAGACAGCGCAAAGGATTATGACACTGTTGCATTGAGTCAAAATTTTTTCCGAAGTGACCCAGTGCTCTTTTTTTTTTTCCGTGAAGGACTGACAAATATGCGCACAAGATCCAATACGTAATGGAAATTCGGAAAAACTAGGAAGAAATGCTGCAGGGCATTGCCGTGCCGATCTTTTGTCTTTCAGATATATGAGAAAAAGAATATTCATCAAGTGCTGATAGAAGAATACCACTCATATGACGTGGGCAGAAGACAGCAAACGTAAACATGAGCTGCTGCGACATTTGATGGCTTTTATCCGACAAGCCAGGAAACTCCACCATTATCTAATGTAGCAAAATATTTCTTAACACCCGAAGTTGCGTGTCCCCCTCACGTTTTTAATCATTTGAATTAGTATATTGAAATTATATATAAAGGCAACAATGTCCCCATAATCAATTCCATCTGGGGTCTCATGTTCTTTCCCCACCTTAAAATCTATAAAGATATCATAATCGTCAACTAGTTGATATACGTAAAATCATGAATTCAACTCCCGATCTAATATCTCCTCAGAAATCCAATTCATCCAACTCATATGAATTGGAATCTGGTCGTTCAAAGGCCATGAATACTCCAGAAGGTAAAAATGAAAGTTTTCACGACAACTTAAGCGAAAGTCAAGTGCAACCCGCCGTTGCCCCTCCAAACACCGGAAAAGGTGCCTACGTAACGGTTTCTATCTGTTGTGTTATGGTTGCTTTCGGTGGTTTCATATTTGGATGGGATACTGGTACCATTTCTGGTTTTGTTGCTCAAACTGATTTTCTAAGAAGATTTGGTATGAAGCACCACGACGGTAGTCATTACTTGTCCAAGGTGAGAACTGGTTTAATTGTCTCTATTTTTAACATTGGTTGTGCCATTGGTGGTATCGTCTTAGCCAAGCTAGGTGATATGTATGGTCGTAGAATCGGTTTGATTGTCGTTGTAGTAATCTACACTATCGGTATCATTATTCAAATAGCCTCGATCAACAAGTGGTACCAATATTTCATTGGTAGAATTATCTCTGGTTTAGGTGTCGGTGGTATCACAGTTTTATCTCCCATGCTAATATCTGAGGTCGCCCCCAGTGAAATGAGAGGCACCTTGGTTTCATGTTACCAAGTCATGATTACTTTAGGTATTTTCTTAGGTTACTGTACCAATTTTGGTACCAAGAATTACTCAAACTCTGTCCAATGGAGAGTTCCATTAGGTTTGTGTTTCGCCTGGGCCTTATTTATGATTGGTGGTATGATGTTTGTTCCTGAATCTCCACGTTATTTGGTTGAAGCTGGCAGAATCGACGAAGCCAGGGCTTCTTTAGCTAAAGTTAACAAATGCCCACCTGACCATCCATACATTCAATATGAGTTGGAAACTATCGAAGCCGGTGTCGAAGAAATGAGAGCCGCTGGTACTGCATCTTGGGGCGAATTATTCACTGGTAAACCAGCCATGTTTCAACGTACTATGATGGGTATCATGATTCAATCTCTACAACAATTAACTGGTGATAACTATTTCTTCTACTACGGTACCATTGTTTTCCAGGCTGTCGGTTTAAGTGACTCTTTTGAAACTTCTATTGTCTTTGGTGTCGTCAACTTCTTCTCCACTTGTTGTTCTCTGTACACCGTTGACCGTTTTGGCCGTCGTAACTGTTTGATGTGGGGTGCTGTCGGTATGGTCTGCTGTTATGTTGTCTATGCTTCTGTTGGAGTCACTAGATTATGGCCAAATGGTCAAAACAACGGCTCATCCAAGGGTGCTGGTAACTGTATGATCTGTTTTGCCTGTTTCTATATCTTTTGTTTCGCTACTACCTGGGCCCCAATTGCTTACGTTGTTATTTCAGAATGTTTCCCATTAAGAGTCAAATCCAAGTGTATGTCTATTGCCAGTGCTGCTAACTGGATCTGGGGTTTCTTGATTAGTTTCTTCACCCCATTTATTACTGGTGCCATCAACTTCTACTACGGTTACGTTTTCATGGGCTGTATGGTTTTCGCTTACTTTTACGTCTTTTTCTTCGTTCCAGAAACTAAAGGTTTATCATTAGAAGAAGTTAATGATATGTACGCCGAAGGTGTTCTACCATGGAAATCAGCTTCCTGGGTTCCAGTATCCAAGAGAGGCGCTGACTACAACGCTGATGACCTAATGCATGATGACCAACCATTTTACAAGAGTTTGTTTAGCAGGAAATAAACTAAACAAGCTCAATATGCATATTTTAATGACTTATACAGTATTTAATTTCTCAGTAAATTTTATAAAGGTGATATTATATTGGTGTTAAAACAAAATTCTTGTCAAATTCATAAACAGATGTTCTTTTCTTTGCTAGTTCTTGACCTTCACCAAGGAACAAGAAATTTCATTCTGGCACTCTTCCGAGGAAAAATTTTATATGATATAGTATGGGTTAATACCACATAGGCGCTATACATAGTTCAAACGCCCGCTTATGATTTCGGAAAAATGTCAAATGAATAGAAATTGACAACGCTGCTGCTTCAACATCTAGTAGTGTTACTTAAGCCTGTTAGGATGTTGTTTTTAGGTATTTATAATTACTATCAATAATTTCCATTAACAGATAACCGAGTCGATCTCAATGGATATACAGTTGCCAATCATATGTATTTTCTGACTGGCACAGGGAGACACGAAAAACACTTGCTTGATAAGAGGTGAAGCAGTAAAGAAAAGACGACAAGTAAAAAAAAAATGACGAGAAAATGCACGCTACCATCGAAAAGGCGACCTTTCCAATCCACTAAGAGTTACTTTAAAATCGTTGAAAAAGCATTATGACACTATGTTTGGCGCCAATAAGAATAATACGTCATTATGCATGGAGGAGAACCGAATATTTTTTTTTTTATTCCAGCCCTCTTCATGTAAATGTTCTGATTGATAAAAGAATGAAAAGCCCTAGGGTTATTAAATCCAAAACTTAGGCTGCCAACCTGACATTGTAGACAAGACACGACAGCGGTAAGAGAAGATCTGAACAGCTGACGCAAGTACCCCAGATATTTTCCAACTTTTACGGGAAAAAAGACTAATAGGAAGGAGGTGGGGAATCATGCTTTAGTTTCAACTTTGAGGTTTAGCTTTCAGACACGAAAACTAGAAGGAACATTATGTTGTTTCACTTTCATTTTGGAACAGAACTACGCTACCGCATAAATTTGCGGGAATTTTGATTTGGCAACGCGCACGTATTTTCTAGCGATGCGTAAAAGTAAAATAGTCAAGATAGTCTCATCCTAGATGGTGCAAAGTTAGGACCGAAAAGCCAGGTACAACGATGTTGCCAAATAGTCGTACCTGAAAAGCTTAGGTTTTCCATTTATGCGAATATCTCTATGCAAAATAAATTTTAAGTACCTCAAAAATTTTTTGCACCGATCAAGATATGATAATCAGATGAGAATGAATAAACAAGACGCAGATGAAGGCTGGGCCTCCAACGAAACCCAGTACACTGCAGTAATTTCCACCAAGAAACGCTTGGCCTTCGTAAAGTCACTTGCAGCAGCATAGCGGAAACAAGGAAGAAAAATATCGGAGTCAGCTGGTTCCGGGATTTTTTTTTGCCCGATAGGAAAAATAATGCCCAAACCGGAACCATTTCCCGTTTTTTCTTTCGGTTTATCCGCTTTCTTCCAAAAAAAATCCGTACAAAATGGAAAAACAATGTTTATATAATATTCCACATTTTTCCTGGCCTGCGTCTCTTTCTGTGGAGAAGAAGATATTTCCCCGAGCAGTTTTTTTTCCATGGGGCCCCATATTCCCCCGCCTGCAGGAAAACTTGGGGAAAGAGGAAAAACACTTCGGATAAAAACGGTCAAGAAGCTCTTCGACGATTTAGTGCCACCTTCATGAAAAATTCCAGAGTTTTTTCCAGCTGCTTTGATTTTACAGTCCATTATTCGGCGTCTAACGATTCTGATTAAGAAACAACGGAGGAAAACTCAAATTCTAATATAATATTTTTAAGTTTATGAAGGTGGGGTGGTAAGAAAAGCAACTAAAATAATCTACAAGTCAATTAGTGGTGAAAAGCTTCAACACTGGGGAATGAATAATATGTCATCTAGAAAAAATTTTATATAAATACTCAGTGTTTTATTCATTATTCTCGATTCATTCACTTCAATTCCTCTTCATGAGTAATAGAAACCATCAAGAAAAGATATATTCAAAGCCTCTTATCAAGGTTTGGTTTTGAAACACTTTTACAATAAAATCTGCCAAAAATGTCTGAAGAAGCTGCCTATCAAGAGGATACAGCAGTCCAAAATACTCCAGCTGATGCTTTGTCGCCAGTTGAATCCGATTCTAATTCCGCTTTGTCTACTCCATCCAACAAAGCTGAAAGAGATGACATGAAAGATTTCGACGAGAATCACGAAGAATCTAATAACTACGTTGAAATTCCTAAGAAGCCCGCCTCCGCCTACGTTACAGTTTCCATCTGTTGTTTAATGGTTGCTTTCGGTGGTTTTGTTTTCGGTTGGGATACTGGTACCATTTCTGGTTTTGTTGCTCAAACTGATTTTATCAGAAGATTTGGTATGAAGCACCACGATGGTACTTATTATTTGTCTAAGGTTAGAACTGGTTTAATTGTCTCCATTATCAACATTGGTTGTGCCATTGGTGGTATTATTCTTTCCAAATTGGGTGATATGTATGGTCGTAAAATGGGTTTGATTGTCGTTGTTGTCATCTACATTATCGGTATCATTATCCAAATTGCCTCGATCAACAAGTGGTACCAATATTTCATTGGTAGAATTATCTCTGGTTTAGGTGTCGGTGGTATTGCCGTTTTATCTCCTATGTTGATTTCTGAAGTCTCTCCAAAGCATATTAGAGGTACTTTGGTTTCATGTTACCAACTTATGATTACTTTGGGTATTTTCTTGGGTTACTGTACAAACTACGGTACCAAGACCTACACCAATTCTGTCCAATGGAGAGTTCCATTAGGTCTAGGTTTCGCTTGGGCTTTGTTTATGATTGGTGGTATGACACTCGTTCCAGAATCTCCACGTTATCTGGTAGAAGTGGGAAAAATTGAAGAAGCTAAGCGTTCTATTGCTCTTTCAAATAAGGTCAACGCAGACGATCCAGCTGTTATGGCTGAAGTCGAAGTTGTTCAAGCTACAGTTGAAGCTGAAAAATTAGCTGGTAATGCCTCCTGGGGTGAAATATTTAGCACTAAGACTAAGGTTTTCCAACGTTTGATCATGGGTGCTATGATTCAATCATTGCAACAATTGACAGGTGATAACTATTTCTTCTATTACGGTACTACCGTTTTCACTGCTGTCGGTTTGGAAGATTCTTTTGAAACCTCTATTGTCTTGGGTATTGTTAACTT
>OBMA010002375.1_pt1 | contig 11021 bp, 12 predicted proteins | sample 1539141 | NCBI WGS metagenome assembly OBMA01 (sample SAMEA3991484, study PRJEB22521) | metagenome | biome: anthropogenic terrestrial biome; feature: sewage plant; material: raw primary sludge | place: Sweden | collected 2012-09-26 | reverse complement strand
TCAATGTCGTTAGTCAGATCCATATAAGGCAACGCCTGACTACTACTAACAAAGATTGCATCGCTTGCATTACTTCTGGAAATTGTTCTAAATTTGTAGCAACAGAACCACTTCCATGATAGATGTGAGTATTTAAACCAAATACTAAAGCTAGTGTTTGAGTTTGAAAACCTACAACACCACTTTCTATTGGCATGTCAAAAACTGCAATATACACTTGTTCATCATTTTCCAATGTCAAACCCATATCTTGGTTTGTATACCGTAAAACTTGTTCACGATAATTTAAATATTTTTGACTAACTTGTTTTTCATTGTTGAAGTCCTTATTCATTGTTTTTCTCCGTGTGAGTTAAACTCACTATTCTAATTTTTTTATTTTTCCGTTTTTGTAGATTTATAAAATTCTAAAGTATCTGCGTCAATTTCCTGTTTTAAAACTTGAATAGCTTTTTTTATGTCGGCCTTATCTAGTTTATTTTTTAATCTAATATGAAAATCAACATAACCACAACCCACAATTCCTGACAACCAGTCCTCATACTTTACATAAAGTTCAAAATGATATTTTTCATAATGAAAAACTATCTGATAGGGTTTCTTAAGATATTCATAGATTAAAGTATATGCACCCATTCCTGCACTATGATTAGAATAGGATTCTTCAATAAATTTAATATCTCTTCTAAAACAGTTACCGAATATTTTTTTGTATAGTTCAAATATTCAATATTTATAAATTTTTCTCTATCTAACAACACGCCACATATCTCCTATCTTTTCAAATGTAAAGCCATGTCTTTGAAAATAAGCTATTTCTTTGAAATAATGTGAGTTAAAGTTACTTTTCTAATTTTTTTAACTGTCCATTTTTTTTAATTGTATAAAATACTAAAGCATCATCGTCTATATCCTTCTTTAGGATCTGAATAGCTTTCTTAATATCATCTCTATTCAATCTTTTTTTATACTCAGTATGTCTTCCTTGAAAAAAATTTGTATAGGCATTCTCCCATGTTATTTCTATTCTAAAACGTAACCTTTCATAATCAAAAACTATCTGGTAGGGTTTCTTAAGATATTCATAGGTTAATTCATAAGCACCCATCCCTCCACTACCATTAGAATAAACTTCCTCAATTAATTTAATATCATCTCCAAAACAGTCATCAAATACTTTTTTTGTATAGTCCAAATACTCAATATTTATAAATTGCTCTCTATCTAACAACATGCCATATATCTCCTATCTTTTCAAATGTAAAACCATGTTCCTGCAAATATCCTATTTCTCTTGCGTAAAATGAATCTTCTCCAATAGCAACAAACGGATTATGCGAAAAATAAATGTCTCGTCCTGAACCAATTTGTATATCCAAGAATTTTTCATTTATTTTCCAAATTTCTTCATCATCATACACTTTACTCAACTCACCCCAATTATCAATATTGAAATATTGAGCACCTAATTCCTTAGCTTTTTCTATATAACCAGTCAGACCTTTTTTATCATATTTCCCCAATACAATTGAACTAGCATCATCTGCACCATTAATAGCATTAAACGCATATTCTTCTGCCTCCGCATTACTTAATATCTGCCTACCTTTCCCTAGCTCTTTAGCCCCCTTAACAACATCATCGACATTATCTAGTTGACTAACCCCAAGCTTAAGGCCTGTACTACCTTTACTTAACGCCCTTGCTGCACCAACATCTAGCACAATACTAAGACCTGCCAAACCAAAACGGGTCCAACGCTCACTTGTCGATAACTCTCGACCACTTATCCAATCCTTACCGGTAGCCGAACTCTTTAGCTCCATGCCACCTATGGTAAGACCTAAGACAACACCTGCGGGTGGACAGAAAAAGGAAACAGCCACTGTCACTACTGCTAAGCTGATATTAACCCATAGTTCTTTTGACTCCTGTTTCTCTCGGATTGACTGATAGCTAAAACCACCGATATTTAGAGAACCTGACTTATACTCCTCATACTTTAGTTTATCAGATTTCTTGCCAGAAAACTCTTTTTCATACAGGTCATAATCGGCTTGTAATTGTTTCCCCAAGATGCTTTGCTTGTCAAATAAGTCATCAATACTGATCTTATCCTTGACAACTTGGGTTTCTTTATAAGTTCGATACCCAACTTCTGTCAGTTTTCTTTCTTTAGTGCCAATCGTGTTTTTAGTGGCATAGTCGCTAATAGACAGGTTACTCAGGTCTTCCACAAATTCGTCGATTTTCTTATAAAAAGGATCGTCAATATGTTCCGCAACAAGGTCATGTGCTACTGATGTGTACTCGTATAAATCGCGAAAGTCATCGTAAAGTGCATCATAGGTTGATTTCTTATTAGGATGCTCGAAGTTGATCACGTTATCAACGTCATATTTTTCAATATCCTTTTGTGCATCCTCATAGATTTTACAGAGATCATTTAGCTTGTAAAGTGGCGAATCTCCGACACTGCCAATCCCAAGTAAAATACCGACACTACTGCGCATGCTTTCCCAGCCACCCGAGCTACTTTTGACATCGGTCATGACGCACCACCTCCTTGCAATTTTGCAATTGCGGATTTGAAGGCTTCCTCGTCTGCTTTGACTGCCTCTAAAGTCGCAACTATCAAACGACAAGCACGTGCATAGTGGGTGATTAAATCGGTTAATTTCCCTGGTTCCTTATCGAAGTGGCCGACTGTTTTTTTGGCTGCACCATTGACATAAAAGTTATTCTGACTTAGGGCTTCTGATGACTTGCCAATCTCTGTTAAGTCATTGACAATTTCTGATAGGGCTAAATAGAATTCTGCGAATTTATCTAAATCATATTTTATCTCAGACATTTAACCCTCCCTGCTTATTTCTCTTGAGATGTCTTTGGCCGTATAAGGAAGATGGAGGGCGTCAAACACTTGTTTCATGAAATAATATTGACTGAATTCATAGTATGTATTTTCTGAAACCTCTATCCCGATTAAAGACTGGTCATGTTCAAAGAATAGCCATTGATCCGAAGTCTCACGTGGGGGATCTGTTAGTTTGAAAGTCTCCAAGTTAAATAACTGAGATGGGATTTTTTCATGTTTAAGCACACGTTTTTGAGCGTTTCGCAGCTTTTTCTTGGTGTAGTCTTGATCAATTGCTTTCGGCTCTCTTTGGATAAGTGGAAAATCAGTATATAGTTCTCGCAAGAAAGAAAGTTTATCAAACACTAATAGTTTGTATAGCTCTCCTTCTTTGACTTCAACTAAAACAAAGAGTTGGACTTTGTCAGATGAAAAGCCAACCATGAGATTATTAATTCGGACGTATTCTTCGCTATAAATATAGCTTTTCAAGGCTTTGGCGATTAGAAAACCGCCTTTTGTTAGGTGTAAGTCTTCTGAAATGATGCCTTTCTTAGTCAAAGGTGCTGTCGCTTCCTCTAAGAAATCGGGATTGACTAACTGTTGTGTCGCTTTATCTGGTAAGCCGAAAACGATATTGACGCCTAAGCTTTCTGCCAATAGATAAAGTTCGCCAACTGTGAATGTATCGGTCTGAGACATTATAAGTTCCTCACTTTCGTTGGGGCGGGGAGGCTGTCAAAATCAGGGATTGCCTCATCTAAAAACTTTAAAGCCTTTTTTTGCTTATTCAGTGCTTTCTCAAAATCTTGATGGTATTGATGAATCAAGTCAAAGTAAGCTACAAATGATTGTTTTGCCTCGCCGCGCCACTTGCAGTCTTTGAGTTTAGCTTGAAGTTTATCTGCTTTACTCAAACTATCTTTTATTGCCTTTTGCATACTGGTGGCGGTTTCTATTGCTGATGTCAATTCACTGCCATTAATTTCTATTTTAGACATTGCTCAACCTCCTTATCTGCCCTTTCCCATAGCCTTTATTCTTTCCTCATCTTCTCTTTCTCTTTCTAAACGGACTCTCTCACGTTCAGCTGCTTCTTTAGCTGCCTTAATCTCAGCTTCTTTTATAGCTAACTGCTTACACTCCTCATACTTGGCTTTCGCAGCATCTTTAGCTGAGGTTAAATCAGCTTTATAACCCTTCTCCGTTGAAAAGTAGCGCTTCAAATCATCTGTAAATCCTTCACGCTTAACATCAAAATCTTTTGATGGAACTTTTGTATTTGAAAAATCGGGAACTGAACCAGTATAGCTATTAATACCTGTTTCTATTTCCGAAACAGTCGTTTTAACCATCTGAATACGATCTTTCAATTTTTCATACAGTTTATGATAATCATCACGTTTCTTTTCTGTTGGTGTTTTAAAAAAATCAAACAAACTTGGATCCTCCTTTATTATTTTTCTTTAGTCTATCAGTGACAATTTTACTTTTTCCGCAAATTCATTTTCCACTAAGTAACCTTCAGTAACATCTGGTTTTGGTAATCTCTTGTCTAAATTTGTTCCTTTTAATTGCGTTTGATCGCTGAACTTCCCTAGAACTAAACCTTTATCGAGTGATTTTAAAAGTTTATTCGTGGCATCACGTCCTGAGATACTATCGTATAAGGCACCAAACAGAAGATAAACGCCATACTTCGGACCTTCTTTTAGAATCCCTATCATTAACTCGCCCAATGTCTCACTTATATCTTTGGTCAAATAAGAGATATTAGGCACAATGATAACTAAAGGCTCTACTGTTTGAACAAAATCTTTTAAGTCTGACACTTCTTCAGCTTCTTTCAAGTCATTATAATCATCCTCACGATCTTCAATTTGCTCGAAAATCGCCTGACAAATTGACTCAAATTCTAATTTATCTGAGCTATAAGCTTGTGCTGTCTCTTCGTATTCACTTAAGAGTTCCTCTGAATCATCTAGAATTTGATAAGCATAGTGTCCCATATTGATAAAATTAATGATACTGCCAAGCACTTTATAAAGTTTTTCCTCGCTTGAACTAAAAATTGGAAATTGTGGGAAATCACTGAAGGAGAAGACAACAGGTTCTACCGTTTCATAATTCAAACCGATTGGCATAAGGTGATTTGACAGAGCTTCTTTTACCTTATTTTTTTGCTTGAATTCATTGAAGTAGAGCTCTTCAGGTACCATGGCAATCTCTTCCGGTCTCTCACCCGTCCAGTAGTCGCTCATTTCCTGCGCTTCAGCTTGAATCTTCTCAATTCTTTCCAAATCATCTTGCGCTTCAACAGGCAAAGCAACTTGAAAGATTTCGGCTTCTTCTAGTTTGATAAAGCCTCGACCTGCTTGGTCGTCTAGTGTGTACGGACTACGTCCCACAACATCTTTAGGCGAGTCTTCATTTAAGAATAATGGGATTTTTATCTTGAAGTTCCCAGAAAGCGTTGTTCGTAAACTACCTGGACGACCTGCCGTCATCATCAGATGAATCCCTATCGCAGCACCTTCACGACTGATGACTGTCAAGAGAGAGATTACCGTATCACCTACTGGACTTTCTTTTAGTCCTTCAAAACTATCTAGGGCGATGAAAATCGTCGGTAAGGTCGTCCCTGTCGCACGTTCATACATGGCTAAACTTGCGACCGCATACTTCTTCAATTCTCGCTTACGGAATTTCAACTCGTCTCCGAGACGACGGACAAACTTACCAATCTTCTCTTCTTCATCTATCGCCAAAATATCTGCCACATGCGGTAAATCTTTTAATGGGAGTAAACCATTGGTACCGAAATCTAACAGATAGATATGGAGATGCGCAGGATTGTGCGCGCGAGCTAAGTCCATGACAACTGTTTGAATAACCGTTGATTTACCGTAACCTGGACTTGCATAAACTAAGAGATGGCCATCACTAGAGAGGTCTAGAGATAGCGTTTCTTGCACTTGCTGCGTTGGGATATCAACTAAACCGATGACTGGTTTTAAAGATGATTTATCCGCTTGCCATACTTCTTGATAAGCAACATCATGGAGTGACGTGACATAAACTTCTGTCGGTAAAGGTGGTAGCCACGGACGAGGTAGGGCTTCGATTTGTTTAGCTTCATTTAGGTCATGAATCCCTTGAATGACTGCTTCTAGTTCACTCGGAATCTCCTTGATTTCCTCCGCATGCTCTAAGCCGCTCAAGTCCTCGTTTAAGATATCGTATTGACCTAAATCATTAATTCGATAAATCGTTTTGTCCTCGATTTGCTGCTCATCTTTTTCGGCCTGATAATCTGCACCACTCCATGCACTTTGAAAGAGTTCATAAATCTCATTATTTCCAACCTGAAGATAAGCACGACCTGGCAGAGTTATCTCTGCCGCATCAGGTGTTTTGATGATTTCATTTGAGTCTGACTTATCTGCGACTTTTAGGGCGAGTTTGAACTTGGAGTTACTCCAAATCTGATCATTAACGACGCCACTCGGTTTTTGAGTCGCTAAAATCAAGTGAACACCCAAGGAACGGCCAATCCGAGCTGTCGAGATTAACTCGTTCATAAACTCTGGTTGTTCTGCTTTCAACTCTGCGAACTCATCACTGATCAGGAAGAGATGGGGCATCGGGATGGTGACATCGCCATTTTTATAGAGTTTTTGATATTGATTGATATGATTGACATTGTTTTCTGAGAATAAACGTTGGCGACGTTTTAGCTCCGCGTTGATCGAAATCAAGGCACGCATACTTTGAGCGCCATCTAGGTTGGTAATTGTTCCTAGTAAATGCGGTAAATCGCGGAACAGGTTGGCCATACCGCCACCTTTGTAGTCAATTAAGAGAAAGGCGACATCATAGGGGTGGAAATTAACCGCCAAACTCAAAATGTAGGACTGGATAATCTCTGACTTACCTGAACCTGTCGTTCCTGCGACCAAACCATGTGGCCCATGAGCTTTTTCGTGAAGGTTAAGCATGACGATATCATCTTTACCACGTAGACCTAGCGGGACGGCAAGTGTTTTATGTGGTGAATTTTTACCCCAACGTTCCCAAACAGAAAGCTCGTCAAAATGTGTGACTTGATACATTTCTAAGAAGGTCACACTTTCAGGGATACTACTTTTAAGATTTTGAAGATGATTTAGCCCTGCCAAACGACGCGGCATCAACTCCATATCATAGTGTTCTGGAAAATGGTCAACCTCGAATTCGATATTTTTTAAAACGCCTTCTTCAATAACCAAACGACCCGTCATTCTATCTCTGATATCAATCACGGTTTTGATATTTTCTGACAAGCTACTCATCACATCTTGGACGAAAATCACACTCACACCTAACTCGCTCGGGTCTTCATTGAAAAACTCCATAATAACATGGTCCATGACTAGTTTCTCGTCTGTTATTAAGACCACGTAATGGGGACTAAACCGTGTATTTTCCCGATTCTCAGTTAATTCATTTTTTCGATTCTTTAAAATCTGATTTAAGCTATTCAGCACTTGATCGCGACTTCTCTGGTTATAAACAAAGCCTCTGACATTGACCCCTTGAAGTGTTGCATGGGGTAACCAACGCATCCAATCCCACTGAGCTTTTTCAGACTCTGGGAAAATCGTGACAAACTGTAGATCATGATAACTGTGAAACAGGCTCAGCTGCATGACTAACAGATGTAACTGTTCCAGAACTTGATTTCTGGCACCGACATAACCAACTGGCCCTTTCATCAAGCTAGAAGAGATAGGCATATTATATAAATATCGGTTGTTATAATAAAGTTGAAACCCTCTCTCATCTAAATCATCACCTTTTTTATCTTGTTCAGAATTACTATAACTGATATCACTGCTTAATTTCACCTCACCTAATCCTAAACGATAGTGGAGGAAATCAAAATGTTGGGGTGTTTTTTCATAGATGCGAGAGTTAAAGTCTTTGGCAAAGCTCGTTAATGCTTCAATGTTGGGAAAATGATAATTTTCGCCCTGACGTTGTGCTAATACAACTTTCCGAACTTCTATTGCTTTCTTTTCAAGATAAGCTTCGTAATCCGAAATTCTTTCTATTTCGTCTTTTTTAGCTTGTTTTTTATTTTTGAAATAATTGATGATTGAAAACGTTAATGTCACAAGCGTCGTCGCCGCACTGCCAATCACGTAAAGCGCATTAGCACGCATGAAGGACATAGCAATCGTAACCCCTAGCATAATCAGCGGTGGCACGATGAGTTTCACTAATCCTTCCGCAGATTCCTTGGCTTTAGACTGAGGTGCTTTTATCGTTATCTTTTCTTCTGGATTTCTAAAAATAAGTCGAGGGGAACGGTGAAAGTCTGGATAGTCCACTGGGAAATCAAAACGTTCTCGTGGCACCTCTGCTAGACTTGTCTGTGCTATAAAGTTTTGAGAAACGACGATATAATGTTTGAAGATCTGTAGTTGATAAACATTAAGTGAAAGTGTATCACCATCATCCAGTACTTTTTGATAATCAGTCGTTTGAAGATTGTTATGATAAATCTCTTGTGTTAAGCCACTCACTTCCCAACCTTCTGCCAATCGTTTGAAAACCAATGGACCTTGAAGATGAGGAGACATAAGCTGTGCCCCTTGATGTGGACTCACCCAAAAATCATCTAATCCTGAAAGCGAGAGATATCTATCTTCTACATTTTCGGCCAAAATCGCGACACCATCTCGGAAAGCAATTTCTTGATGTGTTGCTAACTCAAATGTCTCATCCTGATCAACTAACTGCCACTGAGCATCATTTTTAACAATCTTCAATGACAAATCTAAGCTTTTAGGAACTTGAACATCACACGTATGTGCCGGTCCTATCTCAATTGTATTTTTATCTAATAACGCTGAAATTCTAATACCTTTAGCGTAGATAATAACTGTTTCTTTCATGTCAGACTACTCTTTCTCTTTTACAGCTTCGAGCGCCTTAGCTCTGATTTCTAAATACTTATCATTCTCAGCGGTTAATGTTGCCAACTTTTCTTCTTTTTCAGTTCCTGATAATTTTGTATCTGCCTTAACCTGTGCAATAGAATGACTCAATGCAAATAAGATCAAATCATTGTCATCTAAGTTCTTCGCTAAATCAAGAGCATGCTCAAACTGACCACGACCTGTTTCAATCCAAAAATCTAAATACTTATCATCTGAATTGAGACTGATATTATTTAAAATAATTTCTCTTTGTTTGGCATCCAAGACTTCTCCCTGAATAAAGCTATAGGCTAGTTCATACTTTTGTGTCTTTGGTATCTTTTTTATGTTGACAGTTTCTTGCAAATCAATCACTTTGTTATAACTTTTCTTCAAAAATTCTGTATCTGTTTGCTCAATATTTTTATGGAAAGGTAAATAAGAAAAATGATAATAACCTAATGGGAAGGCAAGCAAAAGCACGACTAAAGTCGCAATAACTGCGATTTGTTGATAAGCCATAAATCGTTTTTTATTAACCGATACTTTACTTTTATCCTCTAATTCTTGTTCTGTCGCAAACGATTCTTTCAAAAAGTTAATGACTTCTGTTAAAGTACTCGCATTTTTAATGGCTTTTAAAAATGTTGTTTCTTTTTTCACTTCTAAAGAGCCTGCATATAAGGTTTCAAAATCTGATTTGTTATCAAATAAAGTAATAATTAAGGCTTTATATTGTCTTAAAAATAAAGACTCGTTCACAGCCTGTGGTGGCATATAATTTTGAATCCCACGATAAGCCATTTTAGGCATCAAATTATAGTCAAAAACAATATTTTCTGGGTGTAGGAAAAAAACAATATCACTGGCTACATACTCAGAAAAAACTGAAAGGTTTAAAGCTGCACGTAATTTTTCTAATTTGCTTTTTCGTTTTAAAGCATCTACTGTAACCGTTTGATAAGGGAGTTGATAAGTGAACTCAATCTCATCTTCTGACCAGTCCATCTTAGCAGATAAAAAATCAGTTAGTTGGCTCGTCAATACTTTTAAGTAATCAGCATTTGGTGCCGTCACATTTGAACGTTTTAAAGTTAGATCCCAATGATCCTCTTCTTTTTCAAATAAATAATTTACATCTTCAAAAATAATATTTTTCTTTTCCATCATCTTAATCCTCTATAAAATTCAAAATATCTCCATTGGTCAAGGGATACTCTCCTAAAATATCTGTTTCAACTAATAAAATATTTTTATTTTCTACCTTAATCTGGTATTTACGATTAGCTTCTACCAAACCAAATATCTCAAAACATTCTTTCATCAAATGGCTTACCATTAGCGATTTAGGAAGTCTCACATCCACTTTTTTTCCTTTGATTTTCAGCGTAACATTGATATGTTCATTACTCATTGTCTAATTCCTTTTTATCTCGTTTGACTCTATAAATTAATCTATAACTTATCAAACTACCTAAAAATAAACAGATACAGCTTGAAATAATAAAATATTGTTTCAAACTATCATCAGAATTTTTTACCGCTAGTTCATTTTGAGCCGGTCGATTAGTCTCTAAAAATGATGTTTCGTTAATTGAACTAAAAGTCAAATCACTCGTTTTGTTTTCAAAAGTGACATATTCTGTTAGAAATAACATCTTTTGAAATTCCTTTTGTGCTATCTTTTCTTCTTGCTTCATTTTTTCTATTGACTGGCTTGTTGGCAAATCAAATAATATATGAGCATTTTCAAGACTAGCAGTAGCACTATCTTTTATATCCCCTTCAAATCGTTCAACTTGAAGGTTTAAATCATTATCTTCCATACCTCCCTCTGCATTTACCACTAACGACTGCAGAGATAACAAAGAAAGAAGATACACTACCAAAATCTTCTTAAAGCTAAAATACTTAGGTCTCATGTTATCTTCCTTATTTTATTTTTTTAAACCAATCTTTTCGAAAACCAATAGCTAGTATTATCAAGACTAGATTTAATATCGTGACATAAAGCCATGGAAAATGGGTGTTGGTGCTATTTGTTTTTAAAGATTGCTTAAGTGTGGACTGATTTGCCAAAATTGGATGGCTTAGAAATGATAACAATTTCTCATTCATAACACCGTTTTGATGAGAATTAGGTAGAACGCCTTTAAACTGAGTAATGAATCCCGAGTTAGCCTGAACCTCATTATCAAAAT
>OBMA010002372.1_pt1 | contig 11025 bp, 12 predicted proteins | sample 1539141 | NCBI WGS metagenome assembly OBMA01 (sample SAMEA3991484, study PRJEB22521) | metagenome | biome: anthropogenic terrestrial biome; feature: sewage plant; material: raw primary sludge | place: Sweden | collected 2012-09-26 | reverse complement strand
ATTAAGGTGGTACCACGGATTTTCGTCCTTTTAGTACTACCTTTTTGTTTGGTGATAATATGAAAAATAATAAAATAACTAATGTTTCTCCATTCTCTTCTATACTGTATTCGGTACTTCCGTCCGCAAAAGCTGTTTCAAAATCTTCAAATTCATAAATACTTCTGAATTTAAATTTAAATCCATGCTTTATAATAATATCATGAGCCATGCGGAAATCATCCTTTTTACAAAGCATGTCTATATCTCCCATGGGACATTCAGCGAAATCGTCCATAATGTCAATGGCAATACCGCCATTTTTCAACAAGACAAGAGGTATTCCGTGAGCAGCCAAATCAGCTCCAATTTTTTCGACATTTTCAAAAAGTGACGATAATCGCTTTCTAGTCCTATCTATTTCTTGATTCCAAGGTTCACCTAAATTGACACATAGTTTCTTTTTCAGTTTAACACCAATAGTGCTCACCAATTCATGCTCATCAGCAATAGCATAAAATTCAGGAGATGCAATTTTTTTTATAGAATTCCTCAAATACACGAGTTCATCATCCGAATTTTTCTCTCTGATTATAATAGACATTAATTTAAAATACTCATTTCCAAAAATTTGCTCTATCATAGCTTTAATTTTGTATATTTATTTAATATGTATGTATATTTATTTATTCCTATATCCTGAGGAAAACTAATCAATTCCTCAGTTTGATAGACTAGCTCTTCTGCCAACACAATCCTAGCAACAGTTTCAATTGAACATTGGCAAAGATTACTTTTCAAACCTTCATCTCGCAATATCATATCATAAATGTTTTGTATGTCTACTGACTGCCTAATATTTAAGTACAATGTAACATAATCATAAAAACGGCTTCTTTTCTTCACCGTTTCCCAATCAATAATAATCAATTGACCATTTTCGTCGTCAATCCAAATATTACCGAGTTGCAAATCACCATGACTTATTACCAATTGACACCGTTCAGCTGCATTTACTTCTGCAAGACATTCAAAAACGTGTTGAACAACATGAGCATTGAGAAATGAAGGTTTTCTATTCAATAATTGACAACATTCCCTCGATAAACTTTCAATATAATCCTTGACACAGACATTGTCATTATTTGTTGTCAAAGACATAATCAGTTCCAAAGCCTTACGTTTACTTTGCTCCACATAGAAAACATCATTAATACGCGCCAATGACCTACCTTGAATTATTCGCTCTGTATAAGAACCTTTTTGCGCATTTAATATTGGCAATATAAAATTGTTATGATTTTCTTCCCTAAACTTTATATCCCTCTCTATATACGTATCAGGAAAATTTTCTTTCAAAACAATAAAAACAATGCCTTTGCTAAAATCAAACAATCTAATTTTTTTATTGCATGGATATATTAATATATTTTTTATATCCTTGCCATATAAAATGGAAATACCTGTTTCCGAAAAAAATCGGACAAAAAGAGTTGCAAAAAAAAGATAAAATTTAACAGACCATCGTCTCCATAAAGAACCTTTTACATTATACTCTTTCCTTAAAAAATTGACAACTTCTCGACTTGGATGAGAAGCCATTATTGCATTTAATTGGGGATTAACAAACAACACACAGTCTTTTCCTCTTTCATTTATTTCAATAGGGCCATCTAAAAAGCCTAACAAATTACGATTTCTATTCAATGTAGCCTTTAAAATCGAATAAAAATCTTCACGCACGAGCATCTCTGAGATTTTCATGTACTTTTAGTCTTATTTCATTATAAATAGAATCAATAGATCTCATACAATCAACTATGGTTTTCCATCGACATTTTTTTATTTCATTCATATACAATTCTAATCGATATTTTCGTCTCTCTTCAGATTCAGGAAAGGGCTCAAATTTAAAGGTAGACCTTCGCATTGATTCCTGAGGAGTAATTGTCAACACAAAAGAACAATCAGGTTTTTTATATGCTACATTTAAAATTTTCCATACGAGCCACTTTTCAAATTGAGCATTTGGATATTTTATACGAAAATCAATCAACGTGTCCCAATAATAACGATCACACAACAATATTCTTTCTCTACGACTCCACATGGGAAATATCATCCCCCAATAAATTATAAGGTCGATAATGGACAACCACAATAAAAACCGACCACCTTTAGGCTTCCGATTAATCTTAGCCAAACGTTCTTCGTCGGTTTGCTGTTCTACGCTTTTCTCTTTCCCCCATCTAACAAGATTTTTCAACCACATTATACCTGGAGTATAACCGCCTCGACTCCATACAACCTTTACAACAAGGCCTCCGTTTTCTAGATCTTTCTTTAAAAGATCTATTTGGGTGGATTTTCCAGCACAATCCAAGCCACTAAATTCAATTAACATTATCGACTTATTTTAAAATTGAGGATAAAACATGGAATTAAAACTCTACAAAATCATATTCTTCAATTCCAACAAATTATTAATAATAAACTTTGGACAATACTCATTTTTTACATTGAAATTTTGTTTGTGAATATTTTCTCCGTTGTTTAGCAAACAGATGGAATTCCATTCTAATTTATTCGGAGCCAAAAAATCTTTTCCTATATTATCCCCTACATAAACGAACCGTGATTGAGGATATTTATTAACAAAATAAAGGAAATTACGCACATCCGGTTTTTCTGAGCCGAACTGCTCGGATATCAAAATGTTCTCTCTCTGGAAATACCTATATAGTTCCAATGCTTCTATCTTATTCCTTTGAGAAACTGTTCTTCCATCTGTAATAAGTCCAAGAACACAGCCCTGACTTTTTAGAAATTCCAATACAGATTCCGTTTCAGCAGAAAGAGAGAGAGACGGCTTATGATTTCTATATATATCCAAACATGTTTGAACGGAAATATTCAAGTTGAATTTTTTAATCACCACTTGAAACGCAGGATTCCCATTATAAAAAGCCGTAACTAAGGATTTAAAGATAACTACAGATGGCACATTAGAATATTGCGACATAAACAATGACACTTCTTTATATGCCGACAAAACAAATGACCTCTCTTTGTATAGAGTGTCGTCCAAATCAAAACAAACCACAAATTCACACATAGACGGCATCGTCAAAACGAAGCATTAACACATTGTCCCTCCAAGAATTGGTATATGTCAAATCCTCTTGCATAAAATACTCACGAATAAGATAGGAAGGATAATCACCTCCAGCCATATATGATAAAGGATAGCCACCTCCAAATCTGGGATTTATCTCTATACCAATTATATCAGAACTGACAGGATTATAAAACAACTGAATACAAATACAACCTATACAACCCTCTATATAATTTAATCGTTGCTTTAAGAAATCAACAATGTAATTTTTTGCCGTTCTCCCCTTATTTATCTCCCCAGCTCTGATTTCAATGCGTTCACGAGGAATAATACATTTCACATGATTATCCGCCCCATAATACATATCAACAGTATATTCTTTATAGAACTTTTTGTCAATATATTCCATAAATATCAACTTACCATCATTTAATATATCGGGCGTCAAATCATTAGCACTAGATATATAATGAATATTAGTACTCAAAGAACCATCATAAGGTTTTGCAAACATTGGAAAAGCAGGGTGATATTTGTCAATAGTCATAGGAACTCTTATCCCATGCTCAGTCAAAAATTTTCCAGTTTCCCTTTTATCCCGACAAACCGAAACAAACGGGAAAGAAGAAACAATAACCTTGACATTTTCTGCTTCAAATATCTTCCTATTCTTCGCCAACACCAACAATTCAGTATCAATTGTCGGAACAATCATCCCTATATTATTTTTAATGCACATTTGTAATAATACAGAAGGATACGATTCATCGGTAACCCTAGGAACAGCAAATCCTTTATCACTAATATATGCAGCAGGAGCCATTGAGGGATTCATATCAGTTGTATATATTTTTGACCCATTTGCAAATTTCGAAGCAGCCTCCTTAAAGGATTTTATCAGGGCAACTCTCTTCCCCGCAGAAGTAATCAATATATTTTTCATTATTCTATTAATTTGTTCCATCAAAAAAATCCATTGTTGCACTGCCTTCATGAGAAATATCAGATCTGGAAATCACTTTTATAACAGTAATCCAAAAAATCTTCAAATCAACTAAAAAAGAGCAATGATCGACATACCACACATCCAAACTAAACTTTTCAGCCCAACTAATAGAATTTCGTCCATGACATTGTGCCCAACCTGTAATACCAGGACGAACGTTGTGTCGACGAAATTGTTCTTTAGTATAAAGAGGAATATATTGAACCAACAGTGGACGAGGACCTATTAAAGACATATCACCTATCATCACATTATAAAATTGAGGAAGTTCATCTATGCTAAAAGATCGAATGATACTTCCTATTTTTGTGATTCTCTTTTCATCTGGCAACAATTTTCCTTCGTTATCACAAACATCTGTCATCGTTTTGAATTTTACCACTTTGAACAGATGGCCATAACGTCCTACCCTTGTCTGGAAGAAAAAAATACCAGATCCTTTATTCGAGAAATGGAGACAAATTGCGGCCATGAAAAACAACCAACAAAAACCAATAATAACCACTACGGATATCAGAAAATCAAAAAACCTCTTAAAAAAATAAATATACATCATTAATGATGATTATGAAATTGTACGTATAATTGTTGCAAGAGCACGTCCTGCAATAAAATTCACATTTTTGAGCAACAGCTCCAGTTGCAATAATAAAAGCATTCCCCACTTTTTATTGTCAAATAAAATACTCGGTCTCCTACCCAACATCCATTTTCCATCTGAATTCCATAGAGGAAACCTTCATCCGACTTCTTGATATACTTCCAATTGTATGTAATCCCGATAAAGCAACAACATCTAGACCAATATCACTTCCATAGACACGAAAACCTTGCCTCTCCAAGTCTCTTACTTAATTTAACAGAGTTGCTACATATCAATGGTCAACGGCCTTTGTTTTATCTTCCAATTCCATACAAGCCAAAAGAAATCTTTTGAGTTTCCAAAATCTTGTTACTCTAGAAAGATTAATGTTAAAAACGCCAAGAAATAACAATCTACACATTCACATAAAAAAGAAGTTTCCCTTATATTATTTTTTTATGTATTGTAATAAATCTTCCTTGACTGTTTTGAAACGAAACAAAATAACCATATAAATAGAAGAAACTATAATAATTAACAAAACCCTACTAATCATACACACACACACACTAGAAAAAGCATACGAAACGGCGCCCAACAATATTGAGACTAGTGCAAATGGCCCAATATTTTTCAACATGTCAAAAGCAGGAATATTCAAAACTTTTTTTAAGAAAATTTTTTGAATAAATAAATAAACAAATGAATTAGCGACTGTAACGTAACAAACAATATCAAAAGACATCTTTCTTACTGCGTATACACTAATACCAATAATAAAAGCATTGATACCGACCGTGATTGCCGAAAATTTTGGTTTTCCAGCAGCCCTATAGGCCTCAATACAAAAAATACAAAAAACATTTTCCACAACTACAGAACACCCATACAGTCCAACAAACCAAGCTATACTCATCCATTGACCTCCTAAAAAGAATTTGGTTACGACATCATTAAAAACCAACAATATCATTCCTATAGGAAATGCGACCATTGCCATGAGACGCTGCAATCTAAATAATACGTTTTGGAATTCATCAATTTGAGAAGATACTCTAGACAATGCAGAGTACAAAACAGGAATCAAAGAGGAATAAAGCAGACCTAAAATAGAGTTATCTATAGTTATTGGCGTTTTATATAAACCTAAAAAATAAGAGGATAGGCTGGAAGACAAAATCAATACTGAAATATTACTTTTAAACCAAGTAAAAAGATTTTCTAAAAAAGAAGAAAAACCGAACGCCATCATATCTTTAAATTCAAAGAAATCGAAATGAAATTCCGGTTTCCATTTTGATATATAAGTAAACAAAACAGCATACAATACGTCACGAAATAAATTACCTAATATTATTGCCCAAAAACCGAATTTCAAATAAGCTAAAGAAATAGAAATGACAAGAGTAAATAAGACTACCAAAATACGTATTTTAAATATGTCCTTAAAATCCATTTCTTTTCTCATCAATGAGACTTGAACACTTGAGAAAGACGTCATAAAAAGGGAAAAGGCGGCAATAACGATAGCAAATTCATACCCTTGTATATTTAAAAAATAAGCAATATATGAATCAAAAAACAAAATCAAAAACCACAATACACTTGAAATACATAGATTTGACCAAAAAGCAACCGTTGCAACTTTATACAAGTTAGAATCACTCGGAAATTGATGCTGTATTATATATTTATTACAACCTATATCTGTAAATAAATCACAAAAAGAAATCACAATAGTAATAGAAGCGACTAAACCAAAAGCATCAGGTGTCAGCAATCGTGCCAACACCATACTGGTTATGGGAGATATCAATTTTGCTGATACTTCCGCAATTGTAGACCACTTAACAGCGGATACAAATTCTTTGTTCTCCACTACACTCATATTGCACGTCCACATGGACCTTCATTAAATGAAGGGCATTCACTCTTTATAATTTTCTCAACCAAATCAAGAAACATTTTTGCCACGGGCTTTGAACTCCAATATACTACAATATAAGAAGAAATATTTCTTGAAACCATCTTCATTTTGCCATCGCTTACCATCTTTCTGAGTGTTAATTCTAATTCTTTAGCACCACAACCATTATACATTATTCCTCCTTATTCTAATTAAAAAGTTTATTTCTCCCATATTAAACATCTCTACTTTATATTCCGATTTACCACCACCCGCAATATTCGAACCGACTTTGGAAGTTGCTGTTTTATGATCATTTACCACTTTTATGCCTAAAACGGTCATTCCCACCAAATCAACCTACCCTCCCATAACATATGGACAATAATGTCATAACCTACCTTCACACATTTTTTCATAATGTGAAGATTCTGTAAAATACCCGATTTTTCACATCCCTTACCTGGGGAATCACCAATAAACAGGGTCAAGAACAAGTGATATTAACAGAATTGTTGCGTTTCCTATTTATAAAAATCATAGAGAAATATAAACCAATAGTAGCAAAATTAAAGACACCCGATCCTATAAGCAAAAAACCATATGTCAAAAGAAGCAATTTTCCGAAATCATTTGACCTCATATAATACACAAATAAAAGAAAAAAGAAAAAAGAAGTTCCCAAATAGCCATCTCCATAAAGCAAAGAATACAAACTCGAAAAATATACAGTGGTTGGTCTATTACCAAACCCACATCCAATCAATTTAAAGGGTAAAGGCAATTGCTTAAACATATCATAAGCACCACTTTGCAAGCGACCTGTAGCTGCAGTGCCAAGAGTCCCATCGTTATCAATTATCCTTCTAAAAGCAGAAGTTCCGAAATCAGACAAAGAAAAAAGATAAATCAAACCAGCTATACATATTAAAATTATCACCACACGCATCAGATAACGTCCAGAAATCATTTTTCTATAGTTATTTAAAAAAGTATAAAAGTATAATAAGGGAAGTATAACAAACCCTGTTCCTGATGTTGACAATAATATCCCTAAAACCAAAAAAAGCTGCTGCAACAAACATTTTTTTTCTTCTTTATAAGATAAAAGATAACATAAATAAACAAATAAATACGCAGATAAATGAGCTGGTTCAAAGAAAAAAGCGGATGGTCTAAATAAAATCCGATACATTCTATTAAAATCATAATCTGCATAACCTTCCGCCGATGTAAAAGGAGCATATACCCCCATTAATCTAACACTAAATCCATAAAAACACAAATATTGGACAAGAATAAATATCACGCATAAAATCGAAAAGAATCTTAACACCTTTATAGCCCATTCATAATCGAAATAATACCGTCCAATCATAAATAAAGTAAACACTATCAATACAACCTTAAAGAATCTAGCAAGAACAGATCCTAACAAAAAAAGATTATAATCTAATAAAACAATAGATACAGTTGTACAAACAAAGAAAAACGACAACAAATAAATCCATATGGCATCACTTTGGGGACTATTAAAACCTGGCTTAGAAATAAAAATAACTAAGGAACAAAAAGCAATCAAAAATGTGCCAAATTCCACAGATGGAATAAAACTCCGATAAACATTCAGCGCAGGAAGTAACACAAGCGCTGTTGTATATATCTTTGAGATTTTCTCCTCCATAAGTCTAACAAAGATTATCAAGAATTTCCATGTACTTATGGGCAATATTAACAGGATTATAGCATGACAAATCAAATATTACACTTTTTTCCGCACTTTCGCCCATTGCATTTATCCACTCATCTATGGAATAAGGATTGTCAACGTAAGTAGCATAATTCTGGGTGATTTCAGGAATACAAGCACAATTGGTTGTGACAACAGGTGTACCACAACTTATTGCCTCGATAAGAGGCATTCCGAAGCCTTCGAAAACGCTAGGAAAAAGAAAAGCCTTTGCATGTGTATACAAACCATTGCGAACCTCATCTTTAACAAATCCCGTTAAAACCAGTTCTCTCTTTAAATCATATTGTTTTGCAATCTGATTCAATTCGTCAATCATACCTCCATCAACTCCACTTATCAACAATTTACAAGGTATATTTTCAGTTTTTCTTTTCTTTATCTCACCAAACACCTTTACCAGGGTCGACAAATTTTTATGGGGATTTAACTTCGATACCGTATAATAATAATTTTTCTCTGAAATTCCATATTTGAGAGATAATTCCAAAAAATCGGATTGGCACGACACATCCAACCTAATTGGATCATATATAGTCCTTATCTTGGTCTCTTCTATATTATATCTTTTTATGATATCATTTCGTACAAAATCAGAAATGCAAATTACAAAAGCCGATGTCTTTACCGTATTATACCAACTTAGGCGCAGCCAGAAATTTGTTATCAAAGAATGATATTGAGGAAAATGCAATGCTTCCAAATCATGAATTACCGTAACCCATTTTATTTTATTAGAACATAATATGGGCTTTGCATACACTGGTTCCACACATATTTCAAATCCTCTTTTTTTTAGGAAAGAAGATAAATGCAAATTCTGCCATATTATCCGTTTCCAAACAGAATCACTGTCAACTGGAGCTACAAGACAAGTTATCCTCTTATCACTCGTATAAGGAATAAATAATTGTTCATTATTCCTAGCAACAATCAACGCCATATCATAGTTTTCGTTCAAATTCAAGAAACCAAATATTAGATTGTTAACAAAAGACTCGGTTCCTCCAACAATCATATGCCTCACCCAAGTCAAATCAAGAGCAAATCTCCTATTTTGCATAAAAAAGTCCTTTAAATAATTCTGCGTATTTATTTTCCACCACTTTGATAGAATAATGAGACTCCACCAACTTTCTTGAAGTCTCCTTCATCCTATTCAACAAGTCTCTATTATCGTATAAAAACTTGATGTCATTAGCTATTGACGAAGCCTGATTATCCACTACACTAAAACCGATTTTGTTCTCCTCTATAAGCATTTTCAAATCATCATGACTCGATCCTATTCCTATTATAGCCTCCCCGCAAGCCAACATACTGTATGTTTTGCTAGGCATAAAAAGATGTGCCATTTCTGATTCCTGTGAAACAATACCGATATCTCCACATGCTATTGAAAAAGGAAATATATCTTCAGGCTGAGTAGGTAACAACAATATATTTTTACTACTATACTTCAGAACATGTCTCTTAACGACATCAAATTTAGGGCCCTCACCTATAAAAACGAACTTTACATCGGAATAATCACACAATAACAGAGAAGCTTCTAATATGAGCTCAATATTATGCCCCATACCCATTTTACCCGAATATAGGACCACAAACTTATCGGTCAAATTATATTCGATTACAAACGGATTTTTGTCCTTAGCGATAGGTTTTATCCGATCTGTATCAACAGATATCGGCAAAACACTGACATGTACTTTTTTTTTCAAATCTCGATTCAGGGATTCGGACACAACCTGACCAATAGTAAGCATTCTATCTATTTGAGGATAAGAATAATTATTCCACTTATGCCATACTTTACTAACAATTCGACCAGAAAAATTACGGACTCCATATTCTATTACCTGAGGATATAAATCCCAATTCATATACAAAAATGGCGCATTATATATCCTTTTCAGTAACAAGCCAATATAAGAATTTATAGGGGGATTAGATATGGCAAAAATCAGATCATAATGCCGACTTTTGTTATTTCTTACCCAAATTCTCATAAAAACCAGAAACTTAATCCAGCAAAAAAAGCGAGATATAAAACTGCGTGCATCATGAGACGGAGCCTGAATAATAGGATCCTTAATTTTACTTCCTGTAATTATATCACATTGCCAATTTGCCCCTAATGCGTGTTTTATTGTATCCACATACCATTGAGGAATAACTTGCGATACTATTAATATTTTCATCTCTTACATTCTTTATATGTATATTTTAGAGATAACCTACTTGCATTCTTGACCATACCCGTATTTGTACCCATACTTGTACCCATAGCGACCATTTATGCTATCCGTGGCATTCAGCAACATCGACATATTTTTATATTTCTGGTCCATGTAATAATTATCAATAACTGGCAACATGGAACGATCCAACAATCCAGCCCGAACCACGAACAACGTCATATCAACCTGCTTGTTAATAATATCGGCATCAGCAACAATTTCGACGGGAGGACAATCAATAAATATATAGTCATAAGATGTTCTCAACGCATCAAGCAACTGTTTCAAACAATCCGAAAAAAGAATTTCGGTCGGATTTGGAGGAATAGTTCCGACTGGAATGACATCCAATACAGAAGTCGGCGATTTGTATATGATATCATTCATATCCGTTACCCGTCCTGACAGATAATCAGAAATACCCTCTCTAGGTCTATCAA
>OBMA010002371.1_pt1 | contig 11026 bp, 5 predicted proteins | sample 1539141 | NCBI WGS metagenome assembly OBMA01 (sample SAMEA3991484, study PRJEB22521) | metagenome | biome: anthropogenic terrestrial biome; feature: sewage plant; material: raw primary sludge | place: Sweden | collected 2012-09-26 | reverse complement strand
ACAACAAGGTGAAAATCAAAATATCGTGCATGGTGTGAATGAATGTGTGACTGAGCTGGCAGTGTACTATGAATTGTTGGTCATGAAGGACTTGTGTTATCAAGCCAGATTATTAAACACATTTTAAGAATCGAATGAAAACCCATGTGATGGGCATTTCATCGTGATTTACCCTCGATTTTCAGTTAAAATAAACTTTTTTCGAATCCACCGATTGTAAAGCCCGTTATGACTGAAAAGAACACCTACCCCGTTAATTTATTGGATACGCCATTCCCGATGCGGGGTGATTTGGCCAAACGCGAACCGCAATGGGTTGCGGCTTGGCAAGCGCAAAAACGCTACGAAACCATCCGCGCGGCGGTCACGGGTCGTCCGAAATTCATTCTGCACGATGGTCCGCCGTATGCCAACGGCGACATTCACATCGGTCACGCAGTCAATAAAATCCTCAAAGACATTATTGTCAAGTCCAAAACCATGGCGGGATTTGACGCGCCGTATGTGCCTGGGTGGGATTGTCACGGTATGCCGATTGAAAACAAAATCGAGTCGATTCACGGGCGTGGTTTGCCCACGCGCGAAGTGCAGGAAAAATCCCGCGCCTATGCAGGCGAGCAAATCGAAAGCCAAAAAATTGACTTCATGCGCTTGGGCGTTTTGGGTGAATGGGACAATCCGTACAAAACCATGAACTTTGCCAATGAAGCCAACGAAATTCGCGCGCTCGGTAAAATCCTCGAAAAAGGCTATGTCTATCGCGGTTTGAAGCCCGTGAATTGGTGTTTCGATTGCGAATCGGCGTTGGCTGAAGCCGAAGTGGAATACGCAGATAAAACCGACCCCGCGATTGACGTGGGTTTTGGCTTTGCCGAGCACGACAAATTGTCCAACGCCTTTGGCGTGACCGTGGCACAAAAAGGCTATGTGGTTATTTGGACCACCACGCCGTGGACGATTCCCGCCAATCAGGCTTTGAACGTGCATCCCGAAGTGGTTTATGCCTTGGTCAACACCGAAAAAGGTCAATTGATTTTGGCACAGGATTTGGTGGCATCTTGTTTGGAACGCTATGGCTTAGTTGGTGAAATCGTGGCGACGACCACAGGCGACAAACTTGATCACATTGCGTTTAAACATCCTTTCTACGATGCGGATGCAGGTTTTGCACGTCTATCACCGATTTATTTGGGCGAATACGTGACCACCGATGCAGGGACGGGCATTGTGCATTCCGCGCCTGCGTATGGCGTGGATGACTTTATTTCCTGCACCTCACACGGCGTGGCGAACGACGATATTTTGACCCCCGTGATGGGCAACGGCGTGTATGCGTCTGATTTGCCGTTTTTTGGTGGGATGCACATTTGGAAAGCCAATCCAGTGATTGTTGAAAAACTCACCGAGGTTGGCGCGCTGTTCAAAGTGGTCAACGCACCCCACAGTTACATGCACTGCTGGCGACACAAAACGCCCTTGATTTTCCGCGCGACCACCCAGTGGTTTGCCAGTATGGATAAACCCGTCAATGGGGAATCCTTGCGCGAGACCGCGCTCAAAGGTGTGGAAGCCACACAGTTTTTCCCTGCGTGGGGCAAGGCGCGTTTGCACGCGATGATTGCCAATCGCCCCGATTGGACGCTGTCGCGTCAACGCCAATGGGGCGTGCCGATGCCGTTTTTCCTGCACAAAGCCACGGGACAATTGCACCCGAACACACCTGAGTTGCTCGAACGCGTGGCGCAATTGGTCGAAGCGGGCGGGATTGAGTCTTGGCAAACTTTGGACATCAACGAATTCCTTGGAGCGGATGCGAATGATTATGTGAAAAACAAAGACACGCTGGACGTGTGGTTCGACTCGGGCACAACGCATTTTCATGTGTTGCGTGGCTCACACGCCGAGCAGTTGGCGTATCCAGCGGATTTGTACCTTGAAGGCTCGGATCAGCACCGTGGTTGGTTCCATTCGTCTTTGTTGACTGGCTCAATGCTCGATGGTCGTGCACCGTACAAGGCTTTGCTCACCCACGGTTTTGTGGTCGATGGGCAAGGGCGCAAGATGAGTAAATCGGTCGGCAACATCGTCGCACCGCAAACTGTGGCGAATAAAATGGGCGCGGAAATCATCCGCCTGTGGTGCGCTTCAACCGATTATTCAGGCGAACTCTCGATTTCAGATGAAATCCTCAAACGAGTGTCTGAAGGCTATCGCCGCATTCGCAATACCTTGCGTTTTTTACTGGCGAATATTTCGGATTTTGATGCCAAAACGCAGTTATTGGATGTCAACGATTTGCTCGAGATTGACCAATACGCCTTAGTGAAAACACAAGAATGGCAAGCCGATTTGCTCGCCCATGCGGATAAATACGAGTTTCATCCAATGGTGGCGAAAATCCAAAACTTCTGCTCAGAGGATTTGGGTGGTTTTTATTTGGATATTCTCAAAGATCGCTTGTACACCAACGCGCCTGACTCCAAAACCCGCCGCTCGGCGCAAACTGCGTTGTGGCACATCACCCAGTCGCTCGTGCGCGTGATGGCACCGATTTTGAGTTTCACCGCTGAGGAAGCATGGGCGGTGATGACGGGGGACGAGACGCAAACGATTTTCACCGAGTTGTATCACGACATTCCTGTGCCTACGAATAGCGCGCAATTACTGAGCGACTGGACGCGCATTCGTGCACTGCGTGATGATGTCAATAAAGCCTTGGAAGATGCGCGAGGCGCAGAACAGATTGGTTCGGCTTTGCAAGCGACGGTGCGCATCAGCGCGCCGAGTGCAGACGCGCAACTGCTGCAACGTTTGGGCAATGATTTGAAATTTGTATTGATTACATCGGGGGCAAGTGTGACTGAGGGCGATGCGAATGTGACAGTTGAATTGGCGCAAGGCGAAAAATGCGAGCGTTGCTGGCATGTGAGTGTGGATGTGGGCGCGAATACGGAGCATCCAACGCTGTGTCCACGTTGTATCAGTAATCTGTTTGGACAGGGTGAAGCGCGGCAGTTTGCTTGATGTTCGCTGTCATTGGTTGTCATTGCGAGTGAAGGTTCATCAACGAAGCAATCCACGCTGCGTTAAACGAATGATTGACATGGATTGCTTCGCGGTCAAACTGCTCGCAATGACGGTGTCGGTTAATTTAACGCCACGGTTATAAGCAGTATCTTTGTGTTGTCATTGCGAGTGAAGGTTCATCAACGAAGCAATCCACGCCGCGTTAAACGAATGATTGAGCATGGATTGCTTCGCGGTCAAACTGCTCGCAATGACGGTGTCGATTAATTTAACACCACGCCATCAGCATGTGATTTTTGCACCATTGTGTGTTTCGCAATGGATTTATTAAAAGGTTTGCTTGTGTCAAATAATTCTCAACCCCCCACCCATGTGTCCACACCACGCAGCCTGTGGTTTTACTATGCGCTGATGGTGTTGGTGATTGTGCTAGATCAAATCACTAAATTCGCGATTGAAGCGCGTTATGCGTTTCACGAGTTTGAGCCCATCACCTCGTTTTTCAATTTGGGTTTGACCTATAACCCTGGTGCGGCGTTTAGTTTTTTAGCCGACCACAATGGTTGGCAAAAATGGCTGTTCACCGCTTTGGCGATTGGCGCGTCGATATTTCTGGTGATGCAAATTCATGCCAACCGTGAAAAGACTCTGCAAAACATAGGTTTTGCCATGATTGCGGGCGGGGCATTGGGCAATATGATAGACCGTCTGCGCATTGGTATGGTGGTTGATTTTTTGGATTTTCATTGGCAGGGCGTGCATTGGCCTGCGTTTAATATCGCGGATTCGGCGATTTTTATCGGGGTGTTTTTGGTCATCTGGCAGGAATTTTCCCGCAAAAAATAATAGAGGTTTTTTATGCGCAACCACCCATCCACGCAGACTTATTCAGCGGAGTATTATCAAGCCACACGGCAAAGTTATTTGGATGAGTATGTTGCATCCTCCGCGCCAACACGTGCGGTGCATCGGCTGATACGCAAACTCACCGCGCTGACCGATGCAGTGGTACAAGCGCGTTGGCACAGTTCGGTGACTCAGGTGTTGCCGCCTGAATTATTACCCCACGTGTCTTTGGCAGCGGTCGGTGGTTATGGGCGCGGTGAATTATTACCCAACTCGGATGTCGATGTGTTGGTCTTGATTGATGACAAAAAATTATCAGAACAAGGGCGTGAGCGCATCAATGCGGCGATTGAGCAATGGCTCGGCTCCTTGTGGGACTCAGGACTTGCGCCATCGCACAGTGTGCGCACCATCAGCGAATGTTTGCAATTTTGTCACGAAGACTTGGCAACTGAAACCGCAATTATTGAAGGGCGTTGGCTGATTGGTGATAAAAGCGTATTCGATGCTTTTTACGCCCAATTTTATAAGGGTTTTCAGGCGCGCACTTTTTGGCGCAATAAAATCGCTGAGAAAAACGCCCGTTATTCACGCTTTGATGAAACCCCGTTCAGTTTAGAGCCCAATTGCAAAGAATCCCCTGGGGGTTTGCGTGATTTGCATTTGATGATGTGGTTGAGTAAGTCCTCAGGCATCGCGCAAAACTGGAGCGATTTGCATACCATTGGCTGGCTCAATGAGCGTCAAGTGAAACTGATTCAAAAGTGTGAAACCCTGTTGCTGGCAATTCGTGCGCACCTGCACATCATGACACGCCGTTCGGAGAACCGCTTGTTATTTGACTTGCAAGGCGGTTTGGCGCAGGCGTTTGGCTTTGTCGATGCCGATGGCAAACGCGCCAGTGAATTTCTCATGCAAAAATACTATGTCGCGGCGAGTGTGAATTCGATTCGCATGAAATTATTTTTGCAAAAATTTGAAGACTACATTGCCCCTGCAAATGCCTCGCGCATTGAGCACGCGATTGAAGGGTTCCCTGAATTCATCGAGGTCAATCATGAGTTGGACATCGTTGATGTGGACGAATTTGCGCGTCAACCGCATTTGTTGCTCGATATGTTTTACGTGTTTGGTACGCGCCCTGGGTTGACGGGTTGCACCGCACGGCTGTGGGATGCGGTGCTCAAATACCGTGAGCTGGTCAACCCCGCCTTTCGCCGAGATAAAGCCAACCGTGCACGTTTCATTCGCATACTGAAAATGGACAGCGGTATCACGCACACCATCCGCTTAATGCATCAGATGGGTATTCTTGCGCGTTATTTACCCGTGTTTCGCAAAATTGTCGGGCAGATGCAGCACGATTTATTTCACATTTACACCGTTGATCAACACATTCTGATGGTCGTGCGCAATCTGCGTCGATTCACCATGGATGAGTACATCCCGCAGCATGAATTGCCCAATCAAGTGATGGCAGAATTTGGTCAACCGTGGCTGATGTACATCGCGGGTTTGTTTCATGACATTGCCAAAGGGCGTGGCGGCGACCACTCTAAACTGGGCATGGTCGAAGTGGCGCGTTTTGCGCGCCAACACGGATTGAGCAAAGCGCAAACCGACCTCGTGGTGTTTCTCGTCGGTGAGCATTTGGAGATGAGCCAATTTGCACAAAAAGAAGACCTGTCGGACCCAGATGTGATTTTACGTTTTGTCGAGAAAGTCAAAACCCCAGAGCGTTTGCAAGCCTTGTATTTATTGACCGTCGCCGACATTCGCGGTACCAGTCCCAAAGTGTGGAACGCGTGGAAAGACAAATTATTGGCGGGGCTGTATCGTGCCGCCATGCATGTATTAGAGGGCAATAGTCAGCAACCACGTGCAACGGTGATTAAAGAGCGGCAAGCACGCGTGCGCGAATTACTCGCCCAGCAAATCGAACAACCCGAAATCTTAGAACGAGCCGAGCAACTTTGGCGTGACCTCACACCTGAATACTTTTTGCGTCACGACACCCTGACCATTGCGTGGCATGCCTACCACATCATCCAAGCCCAAGACGATGAAACTACTTTGGTCGCAGGGCAGCACTATGTGCTCAATGATGACGACAACTGCGTGCAACTCATGGTTTATACCCACGACCAGCCCGATTTATTCGCGCGAATTTGTGCGGCGATTATGCAGCGCGGCTACTCGATTTTTTCCGCACACATTTATACCAGCGCGCAAAATTGGGCCTTGGACACCTTTCAAATCGTCGTGCCCGACACCTTGCAAGTCGATCAGCAGTTTTTACACCAATTCACCCACATCGTGCGCGACTCGGTACAAAACCACGCGCCTTTGCGTAAACCAAGTTTGGGTCGGCTGTCCGCGCGCTCGCGCAACTTCCCGATTAAACCGTCCATGAGCCTAATGCCGACAGGCGACGATGATTATGTGCTCAAACTCACCGCGACCGACCGACCCGGCGTGCTGTACAGCGTGGCGTACCATTTTCATGACATGGGGGTGAAACTGCACAATGCGCGCATCACCACATTGGGCGAGCGATTGGAGGACGTGTTTGTTGTGCACAGCCCACAGCTGGCATCACCGAGTTTTGCGGCTGAATTGGAGCATCGATTGATGACCGTGTGTACCATTTAGTTATGGAAAGCCACTCATTTAAACCCGCATGGTGGGCGCGTCACGCCCATCTGCAAACCATACTGCCTGTGCTCATGCCATTCACTGCGCCGAACTACACCCGAGAGCGTTGGGATACGCCCGAGGTGGACAATATTTGTGATTTTATTGATTTGGATTGGGTCAATCTTGAGTCAGCGGGCAATCCACAGCAAAAAATCTTCATCCTATTTCATGGCTTAGAAGGCTCGAGTCAAAGTTCGTACGCCAAAGCCTTGATGCGCCTTGCACAAACGCGCGGTTGGACGGGCGTGGTGGTGCATTGGCGTTCGTGCAGTGGGCAAATGAACCGTGGGCGCGTCATGTACCACTCGGGATTTTCAAGCGAAATTGACTGGGTGGTCAAACGCATCGCACAGCGTTTCCCCGACAGCGTGCGCCACATCGCAGGTGTATCGCTTGGTGGCAATGCACTGCTCAAATGGTTGGGTGAATCAGGTACGGATGCGTGCGGATTGGTTGCCAGTGCTGCGTCCATCTGCGCACCGCACGACCTCAAAGCAGGCGCGGTGGCATTGGAGTCGGGCTTCAATCAGCGCGTCTATATGCGCTCGTTTCTCTCCACGCTCAAACAAAAAGCCTTAGCAAAACTCGCGCAATTTCCTGATTTACCCATCACGGTGGCGCAAATCCACTCGGCACGCAATTTTTTTCACGTGGATGAATACTTCACCGCGCCCTTGCATGGATTTAAAAATGCCGAAGATTATTGGCAAAAATCATCAAGCAAACAATACATGCGCGGTATCGATGTGCCGACCCTCATCCTCAACACCGCGAACGACCCCATCGTGCCGAAGCACAGCCTCGCGCGTACGGATGAAGTGAGTCCATCGGTGCAACTGTGCTATACCGAGAATGGTGGACACGTCGGCTTTGTCACCGCTCGGCAAGCAGGCGCAATGGGTGACGAGATGGCGCATTTTGGCTGGATGCCTGAGCGGGTATTAAACTTTTTTGAAAATAGGTAGGGTGGGCATTGCCTACCAAAGACCTTTTCATTTATATGACCGAGTAAAATTTTCAAGTTGTTCAAATACGCCACGGTGCTTAAGTTTAGCCGAATTTAAAAACCATATACGGAATCAAATCGGTGGGCAGTGCCCACCCTATATTGACTTATAAATCGTATAATGGGTTCAATTTTGAACCCTTTTTTTATTCTTCCCCAATGCCCACCCCTGATTTATTTTCCGATGATTTACCTGCGCATTCCCTCAACTCTGCGCATGGCTTGCATGTCTTGCCTTGCACGTTTTCCCATGTCTTTTGGGATGAGGTGGTGGCGCGGATGGCAGGATCGAATGTGCCATTGACGGGTCAGTTGTTCATTGTGCCCGATGGCTCGATGGGTTTGGCGTATCGGCAGGCTTGGGCGAGTTGGGCGCAGTCGCATCAACGCGCATGCATCATGCCGAGAATTTTGACTTTGATGAATTGGGCGCGAGCGCATGGTGCGGATGATTGGGATGCGCGAAATACTGAGCGCGTTTTACAGTGGATGCAGTCTTTGCCCACGGTGCCTGCATTACTGAATTTGTTGGGACAAAGCGCGCCCGATGATGTGATGGGGCTGGCGCAACAAATCATCGCCATGAGTGACGAGTTGAGTGTGCATTTGCTCGCTGGGCGTGATGTGGCCGAGGTTGATATTTCCTTGAAAAAGTCGGTCACAGCCGCAATTGAACAAGTGTATTCGGATGCGGGGTATCACTTGGCACAAGAAGAATTGCAGGTGCTGTTGCATTGCTGGGCTGCGGATGTCGAAAAAACCACGCCAGTTGTTCAGTATTTGGCAACTTTGCGCGAGATGGCAAATGCGCCAGAATTCCAGCAAATTTGGGTTGTGCGCAACCGTGCGTGGACGGCGCATGAGGCGGATTTTTGGCAGCGACTGAGTGCAAACGCGCGCGTGCAGGTTTTGGATATTTCACACATTCAGGTGGCTGCCGATGGTATGCGGCAGCAAGCATTACAGAAAATCGCTTCATATCCTGCGCGCTATACTGCGAGCGTTGAGACTGCTAACGATGCGGTTCGGATCTATGGCGCAGCGAATATCGAGGATGAAGCGCAAGCGGTGGTGCAGCAGGTTTTGGCGTGGCGCGGTGAGAACAAAAACATTGCCTTGGTCGCATTGGATCGACAAGTCTCGCGGCGGGTGTGGGCGTTGTTGCAACGGGTCGGCGTGGATATTCGCGACGATACGGGTTGGTTGCTCTCGACTTCGCGCGCGTCACACGCATGGCAAACAGGTCTGCGCTTGATGCAGGGCGACGTACACTCAAATGATTTGCGCGATTGGTTGGCGCATCCTTTGGTGTGCGCGCAGTTGTCGGCAGAGGATAAATCGACTTTGGTACAAGCATTGCAGCACGTATCCGACCAACAAGTGCAATACCAAAAAACCACCGTTTGGCGCACTTGGACGGATTGGCAACATGCAGTGCATCAATATTCTGAGCACACGCCTTTGCACGAATGTATCAATCAAGCAGCGCAGTTGAGCCAGCGGTGGACGAATTCGGGGAAACACTTAAAATCCGCCGCACGCAGTTTGGCGCAATGGGCGCAAGCGTTCATCGAATGGGCGCAGATGTTTGGCTTGTGGGACGCGCTCAATACCGATGGCGCAGGGCAGAAATGGTGCGCATTGATGACGCGCTGGACACGGGTTGAAGATGATTGGCAGATGCCGCTGACAACCGCATTGCGTTTGATGAGCAGCGAGGTTGATGGCTTGACCTATCGCCCCGAACGCGAGCAAGAAAACCGAGCAGAGACCGTGGTGCTGATGCCTTTGGGCAATACGCGCCTGCGCCAATTTGATGCGGTGTGGCTGATGGGTGCGGATGCGGGCAATTTACCGAGCAGCGAGATGGATATTGGTTTGCTCAATACCGCTGTGCGCCGTGCTTTGGGTTTACCGAATGTTGAGGACAAACAAGCCGTCTTACGCGAAGCCTTGCTTGATGTGCTCGCGCTCAATCCGATTGTGTGCGCGAGTTACTGCACGCAAAAAGACGGCGCGCCGAATGGTTTATCGCCGTGGCTCAAACAGTACCTGCGTGCGAGCAATGCCCAAATCATTCGCATAGAACCGAATGTCATGGACATTCAACCACACGTGCATGGGCGCAGCGCGGCGGTGGTTTCAGAGAGTGTGCCCACCGTGGTTTCCGCAACTGCGTTGAGCCGTTTGTCCGCGTGTCCGTATCAATTTTATGCGCGTCAAGTGCTCGGCATTGCGCCCATCGCATCCGCTACCGAAGCGGTCAGCCCAAGTGACATCGGCAATGCGTGGCACAAGGTGGTTGAATATTTTCATAAAACGCGCCAAAGCGGAATCAACGATGAAGATGTTTTTGCGCAGAGCATCGAAAAAATACTGCACGATAAGTGCATTGAAAACCCACGTTATTGGGCATTAAAACCTTTGTTTGCCTCATATCAAACTGCGTTTATTCGCTGGTGGCAAGTGCGTGAGGCGCAAGGCTGGCACCATGTTGATAGTGAACATTCGCCTGCGGTTTTTCCCGTGCAAACCATTGTGGATGCGACGCACCAGCCGATTCATTCATTGCAATGGCAAGGGCGCATTGATCAGGTGGACGAAAATGCCGAGGGCGCACTCGCGCTGATTGACTACAAAACCAATGGGCTGAGTAAACATAAAAAACAAGTGGCGAATGACGAGGATGTGCAATTGGCGTTTTATGTCAATCTGATGGAGCAGTCGCAAAGCGCAGCCATCGCCGACGCGCTTTATGTCGGGGTTGAGAAAGATGCCAGCAAATCGAGTCCTCAGGTCAGCATAGGCACAGAGGATGAACTCAAAACCAAAGCGCAAAAATTACGCGAGCAGGTCAATCAAGTATTCGCGCAGATGTGCGCAGGCGAGCCTCTGCGGGCTTTGGGCGAATTGAGCGCGTGTGCGTATTGCGATTATCGTGCGGTCTGTCGCAAGGATTATGTGCTGGCGGCGAACGATGACAATGCGGTAGAGGTGGCGCAATGAACACACCGTATTTGAAAAACAATGCGCCAGTTGGTTTGGCAGAATTCACCCGCGCGGCTTTGGAACCTGCACACAGCGTGGTGGTGCGCGCCTGTGCAGGCAGCGGCAAGACGTGGTTGCTGACCTCGCGCATCATTCGACTGCTCATCGCTGGGGTCGCACCCAAGCATATTTTAGCGATTACCTTTACCAAAAAAGCCGCGCAGGAAATGCGCGATCGCGTGGCGCAACTGTTGCGCGAGATGGCGGACGGTACGTCTGAGCAAGTGGTTGAATTGTTGACACTGCGCGGTTTGAGCGCGGCACAAGCTATCGAGAGTGTGCCACGTGCACAATCGTTGTATGACGAGATTCTCGGCGCGGGGCAAGAATTGCCGATCTATACCTTTGACGCGTGGTTTTATCGTTTGCTCAAAGCCGCGCCCTTGGGTTGTGAACTCAGCT
>OBMA010002370.1_pt1 | contig 11026 bp, 5 predicted proteins | sample 1539141 | NCBI WGS metagenome assembly OBMA01 (sample SAMEA3991484, study PRJEB22521) | metagenome | biome: anthropogenic terrestrial biome; feature: sewage plant; material: raw primary sludge | place: Sweden | collected 2012-09-26 | reverse complement strand
CGTGGATCGTGCCTGGGCCGTTGAGACGGCGGGACGTTCACGCTGCGGGTGGTGCGTCCTCGGCAGTCTGGTCGCTCATGCGCATTCCATCCACCCCCAGGGGCGCACCCGAGGCCAGGCGCAGGCGCAACGATACATCGGTGCGGTTGTCGGCATTGGCCACAGCTTCGGCTGGCGAGATGACACCGCGCTCATACAGCTCAAACAGCGATTGATCGAAGGTGCACATGCCCTGCTCACCACTGCGCGCAATGGCCGTCTTGATCTCGTCGATCTGGCCCTTCTGAATCAGCTCCGACACGTAGGGGGTGAGCAGCATCACCTCCATCGCTGGCACCACCGATCCGTGCACGTTTTTGACCAGCCGCTGGGCCACCACGGCCTGCAGATTCAGTGACAGGTCCATCAACAGCTGGCGATGGGCCTGCTCGGGGAAAAAATTCACAATCCGCTGCACCGCCTGGTTGGCATTGTTGGCGTGCAAAGTGGACACGCACAGATGCCCGGATTCGGCGTAATGCAGCGCATGCTGCATGGAGGCCCGGTCGCGTATCTCGCCAATCATGATCACGTTCGGCGCCTCCCGCATCGCACGCCGCAAGGCCTCGTCATACGACGCGGTATCGAGCCCCACCTCGCGCTGTGTCACCAACGATTTCTTGTGGGTGTGCAGGTACTCGATGGGGTCTTCCACGGTGAGAATATGCCCCGCCGTGTTCTCGTTGCGATAGTCCAGCATCGCGGCCAGTGTGGTGGTCTTGCCCGACCCGGCAGAACCGACGGTAAGCACCAGCCCACCTTTCAGGAAGGCGAGCTGTTTGAGCACCGGCGGCAAGCCCAGTTCGTCAAGGCTAGGAATCTTGGCCGTGACATGGCGGACGACCACCCCCACATTGCCGCGCTGCAGGTGCACATTGACACGGTAGCGCGACAGATCCTGCGACTGGAACGAAAAATCGCATTCCTTCGAGGCTTCAAACTCATCGATCTGCGCCTTGCGCATGATCGAATACACCATCGTCCGGACGTCCTCGGCAGTCACCGACCCCTTGGTGATTGGCAGGAAGGCCCCCTGGCGCTTGAGCGTGGGCGGTGCACCCGCCAGAAGAAAAAGGTCCGAAGCGCCTTCGCGCACCATCAGCGCAAGGCAAGACAGCAGGCGGCCATCTGCCGCAGGTGTTTGCGAATCCATGAGGCCTCCTGATCATGCAGGCATCTTACCGGCAGTGCCGGCAAGAATGCCCGGGCTGACCGGCCCTTGCGGGCCAGCCCACCGGAATCATGCCTCTGCGGTTGCCTCCAGCCGGGCGTAATGCTGGATGAGACTGAGCAACTCTTCATCCGAGTAAGGTTTGCCCAGGTAATGGTTCACACCGAGCTCCATCGCATGCTCGCGGTGCTTTTCTGCAATGCGAGAGGTAATCATGATGATGGGCAGGCCCCGCAGCGCACCGTCTGCGCGAATGTTGCGCGCCAGGTCAAAGCCGTCCATGCGCGGCATTTCAATATCGGACAGCACGACCGTTGGGCGCTCTTCCTGCAAGCGCTCGAGTGCCTGCAGCCCATCGGCAGCGAGGGCCACCCGGTAACCCTCACGCTGCAGCAACCGCTGCGTGACACGGCGTACCGTAATCGAATCATCCACCACCAGAACCAAAGGCACCTGCGTGGGCCCTGCAAGCATCGACGTCGCAGGCTTGCCGGTGCCAGCACCTTCGGTTTCCAGCGTGACGGGCAAGCCGGCGCTGGCCGCACGTACCTGATCGCCATACACCGTGGACAAGGCCACCGGGTTGTAAATCAACACCACGGCCCCAGAGGCAAGCACCGACATCCCGGCCAAGCCCGGCAGGCGTGACAGCTGAGGCCCCAGGTTCTTCACCACGACTTCTTGATTGCCCAGCACTTCATCCACGTGCATGGCGATGCGTTGCGACGCACTGCGGAAAATCACCACGGGCCGGGTCTTGCCTGCGGCTTCATTGCTGCGCGTCGAAGCTTGCAGCAAAGCGCCCACCCAGAAGAAAGGCAATTGCTCGAAGCCGTCATCAAAGAAGCCCGTGCGATACGCTTCTTCGAGATCGGCCGCCGAGGTGCGACGCACAATTTCGACCACGTTGGCAGGCACGCCAATCGACATGTCTCCAGCGCGCAGCATCACCACCTGCGTCACGGCAGTGGTCAACGGCAGCACCATGCGGAAGGCGGCACCCTTGCCCGATTCGGTGAAGGTTTCAATTCGACCGCCCAATGCATTGACCTCGGAACGCACCACGTCCATGCCAATGCCGCGACCGGCAAGCCCCGTCAGTTCGGAGGCTGTGGAAAAGCCCGGCGTGAAGATCAGGTTGGCGGCATCGGCATCGCTGATTTCTTCGCCCGCCTGCACAATGCCCTGCGCCAGAGCCTTTTCCCGGATACGCTGAAGGTCCAGACCGGCACCGTCATCCCGGAATTCCACCGACACGTCGTTGCCTTCATGGCGCAGATCCACGGTGATGGTGCCAGACGCTGGCTTTCCTGCGGCGACCCGCGCGTCGGGCGCCTCGATGCCGTGCGCCACGCAGTTGCGCAGCAAATGCTCGAAAGCGGGCGTCATGCGATCGAGCACGCCACGGTCCATTTCAATGGAGCCGCCGGTAATGTCCAGCTTGATCTGCTTGCCGGTTTCCTTGGAAGCCTGGCGCACCACCGCATACAAACGCTCGGAAATGCCTTCAAATTCCACCATGCGGGTGCGCAGCAGATCACGCTGCAGCTCACGCGCCTGGCGGCCCTGCGCAATCAGATCGTCTTCGGCCCCTTCCATGGCGCGCTGCAGGTTGCGCTGCACGGTAGCCACGTCGTTGACAGACTCGGCCATCATGCGCGTCAGCTCCTGCACCCGCGTGAAACGGTCAAACTCAAGCGGATCGAACCCGGCAGCAGAGTCTTTGGAAAGCGCCAGACGTGACTGCATCTGCGACTCGGACTGCATTTCGATGTCGCGCAGCTGCTGGCGCAACCGATCCAGGTTGCCGGACAGGTCGGACAGAGAATTGCGGAACTGCCCCAGACGAACGTCGAGGCGCGAACGGCTGATCATGACCTCGCCCGCCTGGTTCACCAGACGGTCCAGCAACTGCGCACGCACGCGCACCGACTGGTTCGCGGCCACACGCACAGGCGCCAGCTGCGAAGCCCCGGGAAGCCGAACCGTTGGTGCGGATGCAGGCACCGCCGGCGCAGTTGCTGCGCCCGACACTTTGGTAGCGTCGGCCAGATCGCCTGGTGCCGCAGGGACTGCAGCCACGGCATCGGCAGGTTCTTGCCCGCCAACAACGCGGAGGAACTCAAAATTCGCCTGCAGACCATCGAAACTCGCAAGCAACGGCTCGATCTGGTCCGCGGTGACGGTTTCCATGTCGAGCTGCTCGATTGCAGACTCCAGCCGGTGGGACATTTCCCCGAGGCGCATGGCGCCTGCAAGGCGCGAACTACCCTTGAGTGTGTGGAGGGCACGCAGCACTTCGTTGCGTGCACCGAGGTTGTCCGGACGGGATGCCCATTGTCGCAACGCACCGCCCAGCTGGGGCAGCAACTCAGCGGCTTCTTCTTCAAAGATGGGGAACAGATCAGGGTCGATGACATCGATGGCGTCAATGTCATCATCGACATCTGAACCTGCGGATACTGCGTGTGCTATCGCATCGTCGATGTGCTGGTCACGGTCACTACCAACAATAGACAAGGCCGGCGCGACATAGCCTGCAGCCACCACTTCGGCCGCTTGCACAGTGGGTGCCTCGGCTGGTACGGGCTCAGGCTCAATTTCAGCGGTCTGATCAGCTTCAGGGGTCCCGGCGAAATCGCCGAACTCATCGAAGTCGTCCTCAGGAGGCGACAGGGTGTTGACCACCTCGGTCTCCAGGATTTCACGCAGTTGCTGCAGCACTTCCGCGCTCGGCTCCTTCAGGAACCCGGCAGCAAACTGGTGCAAGAGACGACGAATGTCATCTGCCGACGCCATGAATACTTCGGCCTGCTCTGCCGTGCCGCCCGACTGCAGTTGAACATGCTGCAGAGCATGCTCAAGCACCCGCGCCAGCTCTGACAGTGCGGTGAATCCCACGGTGGCCGAACTGCCTGCCAGCGAATGCGCCAGGGCAACAGCGATGTCCGGCAAAGGCTCGTGCAATTCCAGCGCCCACTCCTGCAAACACGTCACCAAGCGCCGCGACCATTCGTCGGCCTCGTTGAGGTACACGTTGTAGAGTGGAATACCGATCCGCAAGCTTTCAATGACCTTGACCGCTTCATCAGACGGAGCTTCTTCTTCGGGCACAAAAGCTTCAGCCGCGACCGGTTCCAGGATCTCTGGCGAATTTGCCGCCGCCACATCGGAGAAGTCTGGTGCCTGGGCAATCTCAGGCAAAAATTCAGGCTCACCAGCCGCCATCAATGGAAGATCATCCGGTTGATCCTGCATTGCACCAATCGCCGCTGCTTCGGTGCGGTCGACATCCATGGCAACGGAAGACGCAGGCTCCAGATCTGGCAACTCCAGGTCCAGAGGCAACAACTGGCTTACCGTTGCCGGTGTTGCTTGCGCCTCGTTCAGAGCCTCGGAGAACACGGAGAAATCGATATCCTCGGTCACCGTCGCTGCCGACGCGACCGCGTCTGGCGCTACCGCGGCGAATTCCGGCGTCATCTCGGTTTCAGCAAAATCCGCCATCAATGCCGCAAACTCATCGACTGCGCCCGCATCCCCGGCTTTTTCAGAAGACAACGCATCCAGCGATGGCTCGACGGCCTGCAAGCCAGTGTCGGGCGCATCTGCTGCGCGTGGCGCGGCCTCCAGCGGCATCTCCGGCTCCACCACATCGGGTGCAACGGATGCCACTGCAGCCCCAGGCACCACGAGCGGCAGCAAGCTGCCGTCAAGGCGCATAGCATCAGCAGATTTGCAGAATGCCTCCGGCGACCAGGCCGATGCAGCCCCTGCAGCAATGTCATCAGCCCAACGGTCAAATGCCTGCAAACAATCGGAAGACAACTGCAGCAAAGTGGGCTGCATGGGTTTTTGCTCAGCCAGCCAAGCGTTCAGCACCTGCTCCATCGACCAGGCTGCCTCACCAAAATCATTGAGCCCCACCATGCGTGAGCTGCCCTTGAGCGTATGGAACGCACGACGCAAAGTGGTTTGCTCGCTCAGATTGGCGGGCTCTTCAACCAGCACGTTGATGGCAGCCAGACCAGTGGCCACGACTTCGCGGGCTTCTTCCAGAAACACATCCAGCAACTCATCGTCCACCTCCGGCTGCGAAGCGGGAACGGCAGAGGGCACCACGACAGGTGGCAGGTCAGACGCTACCGGCAACGGCTCCTGCGGTGTTTGCAGGTCAAAGAAAATATCGGATGCCAACTCGTCCGATGCAGCAGCAGGGCTGGCGTCCGCCGGCGTTGCCGTAACGGCCGGTGCCGACGCGGGCACCTCCTGCGCAGGGAAGCGCGGCACAACATCGGGCAGCGGCGGAGCGACGCGCTCCTCCAATTTCTCCGGTGCTTCTGCCACATCATCTGTGGCACGCGCGCGGGCTTTGCCCACCAGAATGCGCAGCTCACCCAGTTCTTCATCGTAGACAAAGAGCTTGCGCGCCATCGTGCGCTGGTAGCTCAACATGTCGATCAGGAACCCGAGCGCACCCAGACTGTTACCCAGTTTCTCGAATGAGGGCTGGCGCTCTTCTTCTGGAATTTCATTGATGAGCAGCCGCTCGACGGTGTCGCGCATGCGCACCACCGCCAGCGACGCCTGGTCCAGGCCCAGTACGGACAGCACGCCACGCATCTGTGCCAAGTGGCCCGGCACTGCCGCGAGCACCGCCGTGTCTTGCGGATTGCGGAAAAACTGGTCTAGTGATTTCTCTGCCTCGCCCAGGGTGGAGCGCAACTCGTCCACCACACTGCCCATGGTCTGGTTGTCGCTGACACGCCGGTACAGCTCTTCCATCCACAGCTCAAGGGGTTCTGGCTCTGCGCCTGCACCCACGGCATCCAGTCGCTCCGCGAGACGTTCTGCACGCACCTCCATCTGGTCGTCGGCAGCATCCAGTTCCTCAAAAGCCGCCTGAAGGTAAAGCACCGAGGTCGCCACCTCCATCGCCAGCGCTGCGGACGGAGGCTCTCCTGATCGCGTCGTTGCCTCAACAGCACGGGTCAGGCCCGCAGCGAGACTCTCGCTTCCCGGATGCAGTTTGCGCAATGAGTCGCAAACCAGGCTGAACTGATCAGCCGCAGGCTTAAGCTTGTTGCGATCACCACCGGCGAGCGCCGACCAGGTTTCCGTGGCAGACGCAATGCGCTTGCGGGCCTGCGCCAGCAAGGCAGGATCAAACCGTCCGAAACGCGCGGTTTCATAGTCGACCGGTTTGAACCGCTCCAGGCCAAACGACTTTCGCACTGCTTGCAGCGCCGGAGCCTTGTCCTCTTCACCGTCCGCTGGCCTAGCCTGTGAACAGAAGAAAAGCAGATCCTGAACCAGGCGATCCGCAATCGCGGTGTCGCCTTTGGCCAGCGTGGCGTATTGCATCAGCACGCGGGACGCTACCCGCTTCACATAGACATCAGGGGCCAGCATGCCCTTGCCAAGGGCTTCGAAAAAGCCGGCACAAATCTTCCAGAAGGCACGCGCATGTCGGTCTGACTGGGCCGCAACAAAGCCCAGACAGGTTTCACGCATGCTGGTCGCAGCGCTCAGATCGCCCGATTTGACGATTTTTAGAACAGCGGAATCAAGGCGCGCCCGGGCTTCGGGGCCATAGGGCAGCGGAGCAACGGCTACAGAGTCTTCCGGCTCACGAAAGCGACGCTCAGCAGGCCACAGGTCTGCGGGGTGAGCACGCTCGCCACCCGCCAGTGCCTGGGCATCCCGGTACTGAGGGAACAGGGCTACTGCAGACGCGGCTTTGCCACCCAGTACGTTTTCAAGGTATTCAATGAGCGCGAAACTGGCACGCTCGATGACTGCCGCCGCTTCATCCGTGCATTGCTCAGGACGTTGCACAAATTTTTGAACAGCCGATTCCATGGCACGCAGGACCAGCGCTGGCGAACCCATGCCCACCATTTCAAGCGCCCCGCTCGCCTGGTGCAGCTGCTGCCGCGCAATGCGCAAAGCACCCGCATCCAGGGACGCTAAATCCGACTCACGTGCCAGTTCGGCGTCGCGCACAAAGCGGCGCATCGCCTTGACTGCGCCATCGAGAGATTTGCGCAGCTCGTCAAGCACCCACGCCAAAGGACCCAGGTCTTGATCGCCCGGGATTCCATCTGTGGCCGGTGCATTGTTGACATCAATAGATGACATGAATTCGTCCCCGGCTGAAATGAGCCGCTGGTTGATGACTGCTTGATGGCGGCGTTAGGCGATCTTGAAACGTGCCACCGATTGGCGCAGTTCTTCAGCCATGTGCGAAAGCTCACGCACCTGCTGTGCTGTCGTGCGTGTACCTTCACCCGTCTGCTCGGTCACCGCAAAAATGTGCTGGATGTTGTCGGCCACCTCGTTGGCCAGAACGGCTTCACGGGACGTCGAAGACGAAATCTGCTCAATCAGCTCGGCCAGGCGGCGCGACACGCGGTCGATCTCGGTCAGCGCAGTACCTGCACTGTCAGACAGTCGGGCTCCTTCAACCACACCCTGCGTGGAACGCTCCATAGCGGCCACAGCATCCTGGGTGTCAGTCTGAATGGCTTTCACCAGGGCCGAAATCTGCCGTGTGGCATCGGCAGATCGCTCAGCCAGCCGCTGCACTTCTTCCGCCACCACTGAGAAACCTCGACCTGCATCGCCCGCAGAAGCGGCCTGAATGGCTGCATTCAGGGCCAGCACGTTCGTCTGTTCGGTAATGTCGGAAATCAGCTCGGTGATTTCACCGATCTCCTGCGAAGATTCACCGAGGCGCTTGATCCGCTTGGATGTGTCCTGAATCTGGTCGCGAATCGAATTCATACCACCGATGGCGTTCTGCACGGCCTGCAGGCCCGAGTCAGCAGCCTGCAGCGATTGGCGAGCCACCGTGGCAGACTCTTGCGCCTGTGTGGACACTTCATTGATTCGGGTCGCCATGTCCAGAACGGACCGGCCGGTTTCACGAATTTCACGCAGCTGTTCAGTGGAAGCGGCAAGGAGTTCCGTCGACGTGCTGTCCACCTGGGCGGTCGTCTGCGCCACGCGGGTCGCCGTGTTCTGAACGCTTCCCACCAGCTGGCGCAATTCTTCCACCGTGTAGTTCACCGAGTCGGCAATGGCACCGGTGATGTCTTCCGTCACAGTGGCTTCCTTTGTCAGATCCCCTTCAGCCACCGATTGCAATTCGTTCATCAGACGCAAAATGGCTGCCTGATTGGCGTCATTGACGCGCTTGGCTTCCTGCTCCTGGCGCTTTGCATCCTTTTGCTGCCCTTCAGCCGCTGCCTGACGACCCCGGCTGTCCAGCAGTTGCACGCGGGAAATTCCGATACCGCAAAGCAGAACGAACAGGCCAGCCAGTGCCAAGGCAGCAAATTGCCCTGCGCCCAGACCCGTTTGCGAAGAAAGCTTGTCCTGCAGGCCTTCCAGCTGGCGACGCAGTGGCTCGCTGTCGCTAATGATCGAGGACTGGGCTTCACGGGCAGAAACCAGCCCCTGCAAGTTGCCCAGAATGGCGCTGGCTTGCGTGCGGGTCTCTTCGTAGAGCTTGATCAGTGCTTCGAGCTGTTCGCGTGTCTGCGCATCCTTGGTGGCCGTCAGGCGCAGCTCAGGGCTGCCATCAAGCAGGCCCTGGGCAATTTCCTTGAACGAGTTCAAGTCCTTACCCAGCAAAAACACGGCCTCGGGGCTCACGCCTTCCATGGTCTGGAATTCGTTGGCCGATTTACCGATACGTTGGGTCAACATCACCAGCTGACCGGCAGCCGAAATTTCGGCGGCTGGCGCGTTCTGCTGCAGCTTGAGCGAAGACACGGTTTCAGCGATTTCCAGCAGATCAGACGACTGGCGGTTGATGGTGCGCAGCGCGTCACCTACCTGCATCAGGATTTTCTGCTGGCCCATGACCACGCCGGCGTTGCGTTCCGCGCTCTCCATGAGCGGGGTCGTACCCTCCAGGTCGGACTTGAACTGCTCACCGAGGGACTCGACGCCCAGTTCGCTGTCGCCGCTGTTGAGCGCACGCACATTGCGGGCCAGCACCCCTGAGCTCTCCACCACATCGGGAAAGGCCTGCGGGCTACCCACCAGCGCCTGCGAGACAGACTTGGCAAGCCGCTGCGACTGCATCAGCGACTGACCGGTAGCAGCCAGCTGCTGGGCGGAACGATCCGCCTGCCGAAGCACCCAGCCAGCAATCAGCGCCAGCAGCACCACGCCAATGGCCAGCAATGCGAGCAAATTCCGCTGGTGGCCAGCCGCCGTGTTGCTGCCCAGCAATGGCAAAGAAATAAGATCTTCGTCCGCGTCCGTGGTGGACAACTCGGACGACACGCCATCGGGATCACCCTGAACACTGTTCATGGCGTCTGTCTGATACGACTCACGCATTGTATTTCCCTCGATGGATCCCGTTGTCAGGACATTCTGACCACCGCCGATCACGTCGGCACCCAGCCCCGTGTCTGATTCCTCGGGCTTGCGATTGAACAGTTTTCCAAATTGATTCACAACGGACATGGTGCAGCCTTACAGAAAAACTCAAACACTGATACTCAGAAAAGCAGGGGTTTGGGACAGGATCTGGAGATTGATCTCTTGCCAGCGGGCCCCGCTCGAATCCACATAGGTGGTGCCAAAAAAGGCGGGGGCATCATCGGCGGGAGGCTCCGAGGAGACAAAGGCATCAGTGCCTCGCAGACCCGCCAGCCGGTCAACCAGAAGCGCGGCATTGACCTCCAGCGCTGCATTGAAAGCAAGCAGGCTGGCGTCAGACAGGGTTTGCTCGGTGCGTGGGACCGTCGATCCCAGCAATCCAGCCAAGTCAACCACACCGACAAGACCACCGCGCAGATTGGCTACACCCAGAAACCATTTTTGGGTGTAGGGAACCCGCTGCACCGTGACCCAGGGGAAAATTTCACCCGACTGACCCAGCGGCAATAAATAGGACTGCCCGGCAGCTTCGACCGCCAGCCAGGAAGAAACAGACACACCTTCACCCCTTGCTGCCTGAAGACGGCTGGCAAGACGGGTCTGGAGTTCTCGCAGTGCTTCGCGATTAGCCATGAACGCGCAAACGCCTTAGTTCAGCGCGTCTATCTTGGCCTGCAACTCGGCCGGATCCACCGGTTTGGTGATGTAGCCGCGTGCGCCTTGCCGCATTCCCCAGACACGATCTGTCTCTTGATTCTTGCTGGTGCACATGATGATGGGCACGTCGGCATAGAGGGGATCACGCGTGATCACACGGGTCAACTGGAATCCGTTTTGCCCCGGCATCACCACATCCATCAATATCAAATCAGGCTTTTCTTCGGCCAGCCGACGAAAAGCCTCTTCGGCATTTTCAGCGGTACGCACTTGCATGCCTTTTTTCTGCAGCAAGTCGGTCAGAAACATCAACTCGGTCTTCGAGTCGTCAACGACCAGCACTTTCTGGATAGGCATTACATGGCTCCTTGTTGGGAATTGCCAAATTGCTGCACTGCCTGCAACAACTGGTCTTTGGTGAAAGGTTTGGTGAGATATTCCTGGCAGCCGACCATGCGACCGCGCGCCTTGTCAAACACGCCATCCTTGGACGACAGCATGACAACCGGAGTATCCGCAAAACGGGCGTTGCGCTTGATGATGGCGCAGGTTTGATACCCATCAAGCTTGGGCATCAGAATGTCGCAGAAAATAAGCTGTGGCTGGTAATCGTTTACCTTAGCCAATGCATCAAAACCGTCATCTGCCAGCAGGACTTCGTGCCCTCCCTGCTTGAGAAAAATCTCGGCGCTTCGGCGAATGGTATTGCTGTCATCCACCACGAGCACTTTGAAAGATGCGCCTGTTGTAGTCAATTGT
>OBMA010002366.1_pt1 | contig 11034 bp, 9 predicted proteins | sample 1539141 | NCBI WGS metagenome assembly OBMA01 (sample SAMEA3991484, study PRJEB22521) | metagenome | biome: anthropogenic terrestrial biome; feature: sewage plant; material: raw primary sludge | place: Sweden | collected 2012-09-26 | reverse complement strand
TCTTATCATACTTCCATCAGGGAATCCAATCTGTTGCTGAACAAGTCCCTTACCAAATGATCGGCGACCGATGATTGTTGCACGGTCATTATCCTGCATTGCTCCAGCGAAGATTTCGGAAGCTGAGGCAGAACCCTCGTTAATCAAAACTACCAATGGTATGTTCTGGTATGTACCCTTACCGTCTGAGCGATAGTCTTGTCTTGGACTCTTTCTACCTTGTGTATAAACAATTAGTTTATTCTTTGGTAGGAATTCATTTGCAATTTGTACGGCACTGTTAAGGTAACCACCGGTATTGTCGCGCAAGTCTATTACAAGGTTACTGAAACCCTCTTGTGAAAGTTTTGCTAATGCAATAAGCATCTCCGGATAAGTTGTTTCTCCAAAGTTCTTTATTCTGATGTAGCCCGTCTCATTGTCAATCATGTAAGTGGCAGAAATACTCTTTTGTGGTATTTCACCTCTTGTAACAGTGAAATATTTAAAGGCTTTCTGTCCGAATCTCTGTACACCAATTTTTACTTTTGTATCTTTTTGACCTTTGAGTCTGTGCTGAGCTTCTTCGTTCGTAACTATTTTACCAACAAATCTCTTCCCGTCCACACTTACGATTTTGTCACCAGCCAATATACCTGCACGTTCAGCAGGTCCGTTCTTTATGACATTCTGTACGTGTATGGTGTCTTGACGAATAGTAAATTCGATACCAACACCTGAGAAGGAACCTTTCAAATCATCATTTGCAGATTGTACATCCTTTGCACTGATATACACTGAATGGGGATCTAACTCTGACAGAATCTGTGGAATCGCCTTGTCTACAAGTGAATCTATGTTCACCTTGTCAACATACTGGTCATCAATGATGTGCAGTAAATTGTTTAGTCTGTTACTTCCTGAATTAATAATATTCAGTCTGTTACCCGAAAAATGATTAGCATAAAATGTTCCGATAAAAATACCTGCCACAACGCATAGCGCCATAATTAGCGGCATCCATCGGTTATTTTTCTTCTGCTCCATATTGTTTAATATTATTTCTCTGTTCTTTTAGCAGTTACCTGCTTCGTGTTTAAAAACTCTCTTGTCATATAAAGACAATGATGCTTCTATTCTTTGTCTCCTAAATAAATAACTTCAATACCTGCTTTTTTCATTAGGTTGATACCGTCTTCCAGTCGATATTTCTCACCATAAACCACACGCTTTATTCCTGATTGTATAATCAGTTTTGAACATTCAATACAAGGTGACGCTGTGACATAAAGGGTACTGCCGTCACTATTGTTGTTGCTTCGTGCCAGTTTCGTTATGGCATTAGCTTCAGCGTGCAATACGTATGGTTGAGTAACGTTATTGGCATCTTCACACAAGTTTTCAAATCCACTTGGCGTTCCGTTATATCCGTCACTGATAATCATCTTGTCTTTTACGACCAATGCACCTACCTGTCTGCGTTTGCAGTATGAGTTCTCAGCCCATATCCTTGCCATGCGAAGGTACCTGTAGTCCAACTTCTCTTGTTTTTCCTCAGCAGTCATATTGATTATTATTTATATCGTTGTGAACCTATTATTTTATTCCGTTTCTTTTCAGTAAAGCATCAATGGTCGGTTCTTGTCCTCTGAATTTCTTATAGAGAACCATTGGATGTTCTGTTCCGCCCTTTGACAGTATATTGTCTCTGAAGCTTTTAGCTGTTTTCTTGTCGAATATACCATTCTTTTTGAATACGCTGAAAGCATCAGCATCTAAAACCTCTGCCCATTTGTAACTATAGTATCCTGCAGCATATCCACCAGCCATGATATGGCTGAACTGTACGGTCATACATGTGTCAGGCAGTTGTTCTGATAGCATCGCTTTTTCCCAAGCTTTCTTTTCAAACTTTATGATATCTTCATTAAACTCATTTTTCTTTGTGTAGTATGCCATGTCAAGAAGTCCAAAACTTACTTGTCTCATGCAACCGTAAGCAGCCATGAAATTTCTACTCTTAACGATTCTGTCTATCAGCTCGTCAGGAATAGGCTCGCCTGTCTGATAATGGAATGCAAATGTACGCAAGAAATCCTTCTCTACAGAATAGTTTTCCATAAACTGTGAAGGTAGTTCTACAAAATCCCACCATACGTTTGTTCCGCTTAAGCTCTCAAAACGTGTGTTTGCAAACATTCCATGTAATGAGTGTCCGAATTCATGTAAGAAAGTTTCAACTTCTCCAAGTGTTAGCAGTGCAGGTTTGTCATCAGTAGGTTTTGTCAAGTTCATGACAAGACTCACATGTGGGCGACTATTGTTTCCCTTGTAATCAATCCATTGTCCCTTGAATTCAGTCATCCAAGCTCCACCTTGCTTGCCGTTTCTTGGATGAAAATCAGCATACAGTACAGCTAGGAAACTACCGTCTTCATCAAACACCTCATAGGCTTTTACGTCTGGGTTATAAACCGATATTTTCTTATTTTCCTTGAATGTTATTCCGTATAGTTTTGTCGCAAGGCCGAACACACCTTTTATCACATTAGATATTTCAAAATACGGTCTTAGCATTTCTGCGTCCAGATTGTATTTTTCCATTTGCAGCTTGTGTGAGTAATAGCTGAAGTCCCAAGGTTCCAGTTTGAAGTCTTCTCCTTCAATCTTTTTGGCCATAGCTTCAATCTCTTTAACCTCGTCTTTTGCATAAGGTTTGTATGCATCAATAAGGTCGTCAAGCAACTTATATACGTTATCAACATTACTAGCCATTCTATGTTTCAATGCATAGTCTGCGTATGTCTCAAAGCCTAGCAGTTGCGCTACTTCCCTTCTAATGTTTATTAGTCTCTTGCATATTTCCAGATTGTTTTCACTATTGTCGTGAGTACATTCTGTATTTCTAGCCATATACATATCCTTACGTAGATTACGCATTGTGGAATATGTCATGAATGGGCTAAAGCTAGGATAATCCAATGTGAATATCCAACCTTCTTTTTCTTTTTCCTTTGCCGTTAGGGCAGCAGCCTCTTTTGCAGTATCAGGCAGACCGTCTAGTTCTTCTTCATTTGTGATATGAAGTTCGTAAGCCTTAGTCTCTTTCAATAAGTTCTGTGAAAATTGCAGCGACATCATACTTGATTCCTCAGTGAGCTTGCGCAATTTATCCTTATCAGCATCGTTCAATAGCGCACCGCTTCTAACGAAACCGTCATAGCTTTTGTCTAGCAGAATCTGTTCTTCCGCTGTCAGTTCACGATGATGCTCATGTACATATTTTATTCTCTCAAAGAGCTTTTTGTTAAGACTCACGTCGTTTGAATGCTTGGTGAGTATAGGACTCAATTTTTGTGCAAGTTCGTCCATCTCATCATTTGTATTAGCACTAAGCATGCACGAAAATACATTTGATACTCTGTCCAGCAAATCGTAGTAATGTTCACCTTTTTCTTTGTCAATCCTTGAGATCGTATTATCAAATGTTGGTTCAGACGTATCGCTGATTATTTTGTCAATTTCTTCGTCGTCCCGTTTTATGCCCTCCATGAATGCCTCTTCGTAGTCTGAGGTTTTTATGCGTGCAAACGGAATTGTATAATGTAATGTTCCGTAGTCTTTAAAAAATGGATTTATTCTCTTTGTATTATGTCTATCTTTCTTAATCATACTAACTAGTGTTATTATTTCTATATTATATTGCAAATTTCTGTGTCTGCATCATTGCAGTTTCTATCTTTTCAATATATATGTAACCACGTTTAAGTTCCAAAATTCCCATCTCTTCCATTCTGTTTAATGCTTTAGACACATCCAGTCTGCTATCATTTATTTCCTTTGCAAGTTGTGTCATCTTTATATTGATGATTTTTCTTCCTGCTGGTCTAAGGCATCTGTCAGAGATAAATTTTATTATTCTACCTTCCAGATTCTCTGGGTATTTGCGTAATAATTGTCGTTCTTGCTTTTGTATCACTGTTGACAGCATATTCATAATGTTTATTCTGAATATCATGTAATTATCGCTGAGTCTCATCACTTCGTTTTTGTCGATTCTCAATATTCTGCAAGTTGTCTTTGCCTTGAAAGTCTTCGTGTAGTTTTGTATCAGCCCGAATAATCTTTCCGGCTGTAGTATTTCTGGTGATGAAATGTCCTCAATAATTTGGTAACAATGGTCGGCAGCAATAGTCACAACTTCAGCAATGCCGTTAAGAAGAAACATAAGATGATTACAGTTTTCGTTTTCATCTATAATGGTTTCTTCTGGCTCGTATTTATGAAAATCGAATTTCGTATGTGCCACAACATCTCCAAGGTCTGCTTTTCCAAATCCTTGAAATAAAGGCAGAGATAAGAGTTTGCTGTATAATTGAAATTCGTTTTCCATATATTTATTTCTCTATCTTTTTCTGTAAAGCTGGAGTATACCACACTTTGTTCTTGCCGTCTTTGCCAACATATATAAAATATGCCATCAATTCAGGATGCCTTTTCAGCACAACTTGTGATTTTTCTATTCCCAATACCATGAATGCTGTTGCATAGGCGTCAGCTTCAGCACATCTGTTCGCCAAAACTGTTGATGACAGAAGACTATGCTGTACTGGTCTGCCAGTCTTTGGGTCTATTTCATGTGCGTACTTCTTACCGTTTTTGTAGTAGAAATTACGATAGTTTCCACTTGTAGCCATAGCCTTGTCTGTGATATTCAACACCGTTTGAAGTTCCTGATTTGTGTTCAGACTGTCATCGCTAGGTTGGGTAACTCCTATCTTCCAAGGCAACCGCTTTTCGCTCAAACCGCTTGTAACCACTTCTCCGCCAATCTCAACCATATAGTTCTTTATGTCGTGGCGTCTCATTACGGTTGCTACAGCGTCACTGCCAAATCCTTTTGCAACAGCGCTGAAATCAAGCATCATGTTTTTAAGTTTCTTAGAAAGATATGTCTTCCCGTTCAACTTCTCTACATTGATATATTGCATTCCCACGAGTTTTCTCAGACTGTCTATCTGTTGCTGATCAGGCATCTTCTGGTGTTTGAATCCAAATCCCCATGCATTTACAAGTGGAGCAACTGTGATGTCAAAAGCACCATTAGTGTCTTTGCTCACGTCTTGTGACAATGTCAGCACATTCATAAACATATCACTGGCTTCGACTTTTTTACCGTTATTGAAGGCTGCAACAGTAGATTTCTTGTTGAACATTGAAAATTCACAGTCAACTTTATTAAGTTCAGCAATGATTTCATTGTTAAGGTCCTTATCATATTGATATGTAACGTGATACACAGTTCCGAAGATGAAACCCTCGTCTTTCTGATAAGGCATATCTCTCTGTTGCTTTACGATCAAAACAGTACCTACTATAAGAGCCAGTAGAAATGCAACTTGTGCGTATGTTTTCTTTTTTCCTTTCATTATAGTTCTATTGTTATATTAAATTCTCCACCAAGTCGGCTGTTGCCACTTTTACCATATCCTGGCACGTACCACGCTTCTCCGATGTCTCCGTGTGTATGAAACAATCTGCGCTTATATCTCACGCTCCATCCCATTCTCACTGGTCCAAATATCTTTGCGTCTATTGTGAATACAGCTTCAAGCCAATGATACGTGCAGCTCACGTCTTTGGCATTAAAGTCCGTCTTGTCGCCCCATACCGGGTCAACTATTCCAGGACTGCTTACATCATATTTAAAAGATGTATAAGCATATCTGAAACCTCCATACACACGATATATATCATGCTTGTTTTTACTAAGATTCCAGTCCATACCTATTCTGCCGTATGGAGCAGTCGACTTATAATTCAATCTTGTAGTAACATCCTCCGCGTTAGCTTTTCCTATACCTAATTCTATTATAGGAAACCATTTGTCTTTAAGATTCACTCTCATTGCAGCCTGATATTGTCCATAGCTGCCGAATGCCAATTGTGCAGGTCCTACAAGATCTGTGGAAATGGCAATGCCTCTGAATAGTGGAATGGTATCAGGAGCTATCGTCACGATTTTCTTTTTACCTTGTTGGGCGTTAGCCGTAAGGCAAGTAAGCATGACAACACTAATTACTGCTGCTATTCTTGAAATGTATGAGGAATGTACTCTTTGTAGCATCGTAAGTTACGTTTGAATTATTTATGACAATTGTGTCTATTCTGTTTTTGGTGTATTTCACACCGGTTATTACGTGGAAGATGGCTGGATTACAATCTACTGCTTCAAAATGAGGAGTATTAGTCTTGCTCACCTTTATCGTATCAAACTGAGAACCCGTTGTATTTTTTATTTCCATAAAGAATACGTCTTCGCTGCGTTGATAGCTCATTGGCAGTTGAAAGCTGTCTGTATTTACTGATTTATTAATAATCACAGAGTCGTTGCCGTCACCTAGGTTTGCCGATAAGGTCAGAGAATCCGTCAGCGTTTTAACATCACCTGCTAGTTTGTATTTTGCATACACACGATTATTTAGCGGACAGTCAATGCTCGAACATCCCGCTACAACAAATATTGTTATCAATATGTATAGGGATAATGTTAAATCCCATCCTCCGTTTTTCTTCATTCTATATTTCTTTATCTACTTGATAGTCATTTCTTGAAGGGTTCTGTCTGCTTATCAGGTCACCAAGGAATCCTGCCAAGAAGAATTGACTTCCCAAAAGCATCGTTGTCAGTGCTATGTAGAAATATGGCGATGCAGTGATAAGTCTTTGTGGAATACCGTTGTATAAAGCATAAGCTTTGTCTGCACCAATGCATATAATTGCTATCAAACCAATCATGAACATTATCGAACCAAGGAATCCGAACACGTGCATAGGCTTCTTTCCGAAGTTGCTTAGGAACCAAAGTGTGATCAAGTCCAGATATCCATTGAAGAAACGGTTAAGTCCGAATTTACTGCTTCCGTATTTCCTCGCCTGATGTTGAACCACCTTTTCTCCAATCTTGTCGAATCCGGCGTTCTTTACTAAGTAAGGTATATATCTGTGCATTTCTCCGTATACCTCTATATTTTTAACAACGTCCTTACGATATGCTTTAAGTCCGCAGTTGAAATCATGCAGATTATGAACTCCGCTTATCTTCCTTGCTGTGGCATTGAAGAGTTTTGTTGGAAGAGTCTTTGTAATCGGATCATATCTTTTCTGTTTGTAACCCGAAACAAGATCATAATCCTCTTCAGTAATCATTTTGTATAGTCCAGGTATCTCGTCTGGCGAATCCTGCAAGTCTGCGTCCATAGTGATAACGACGTCACCCTGTGCTTTTTCGAATCCACAATATAGGGCAGGGCTCTTTCCGTAGTTTCTGCGAAACTTCAATCCCTTTACGTTATTGTCTTTTTCAGCTAGATTCTCAATCACATTCCATGATTTGTCGGTACTTCCGTCGTTCACGAATATTATTTCATAGCTATAGTTGTTGGCTTTCATCACACGCTGAATCCAAGCGTGTAGTTCTGGCAGTGATTCTTCCTCGTTGTAAAGAGGTACTACAATAGTTATATCCATTTTCTTCTCAAACTTTTATTTCTTGGTTTTTAATTTTGTTAATGCCGCAATGAATATAGAACTTATCCAACCGATCACCAGATTGTACATCATTATCATGAATGATAGTTCAAGAGGTGTCATGGCGTTGATAAGCGTCATTGCGTCATTAATTTCTTTTGTCTCAATACCGTTTTGCTTGTATGCACTTTGCATGGTCATCATCATCGTACTTATAGTTCCCATGAATCTTCCGTTGTCTAAAAATCTGAAGTAGATGAATTGTGCAACTCCGAATATCAGTGAACTGTAGAAAAAAGTATACATGCAGTAAACAAGTCCTTTTCTGTAAGACATGTTTCCTTCTAAAGCGTAGTTTTTGAAACTTATCATTCTCCATGCAACGAAGAATGGTGTTGATAAAGCTAGTAATCCCCCAATGCTTGATTGTGGAGTTAAAATTGTAAATGCAAATGCAGAAATCCACAACAAGGAGAGCAGTGCTCCATCCTGTCGCGCGAATGCCTTTGTCTGATTTATGGCACTAATATTAATCATTAACTGAATTTATGTTTATAAACAGTGCAAAGATAATTATTTTCTATCATATAAATTCATAACAAGATTACTTTTTTGTCTTATTTTTACTTTTTAAACGTAAAACTTTCGTTATCTGTCGGGTAACTTTAAACTTTAAAGCTATTTGCTTTCTACCAAAAAGTTGTATCTTTGCACCAAAGTAATGTCATTTATGATTTATCCTGATAATTTTGAAGATAAAATCGGATTTACCGATATACGTAATATGTTGCGTGAACGTTGTTTGTCCACGCTTGGCAAGTCACAGGTTGACGCTATGGAATTTTCGTCAGACTATGCGCTAGTCAACGAACTTCATGACCAAACTCGTGAGTTGGCTGCGCTTCTTAAGGAAAATCCCGATTTTCCATTGGGCAATATCTATGATCTGCGCGAGTGTTTGAAGCGTGCCCGCATTGCCAATACTCATCTTGAGGAAGAAGAATTTTTCAATCTCCGCCAAAGTCTTGACACGATTAATAGGATTGTAGGTATTTTGCATCCTGATGAAATCGAAAATGCTGTTGGAAAGGCTTTGTTTCTTTTGTCGGATGGAATCGCTACATTCCCAAATCTTATTCAGCGTATAGATCAGGTGATAGATAAGTTTGGACACATGCGTGACAATGCTTCACCTGAATTACTTAGACTGCGTAGCGCTCTTACTAAGGCTGAGGGCTCTGTGTCTCGTACTCTGTATGGTATTTTGCGTTCTGCGCAGGCTGATGGCATTGTTGATAAGGATGTCACTCCTACAATGCGTGATGGCAGATTGGTGATACCTGTTGCTCCTGGATTGAAACGCCGTATAAACGGTATTGTTCATGATGAGAGTGCTACTGGTAGAACTGTCTTTGTAGAACCAGCAGAGGTTGTTGAGGCAAATAATAAAATTCGTGAACTAGAAGCTGATGAGCGTCAAGAGGTAATAAGAATACTCACACTTATAACCGATCATGTTCGACCAAACGTTAGAGAAATCCTCGACTCGTTTAATTTCCTTGGCATCATGGATTTCATAAATGCCAAAGTTGAATTAGGAAAGGGCCTTCACGCTATATCTCCTGAAGTTAAGCAGTCTCCAAATATAGATTGGATTGAGGCAAGGCATCCTTTGCTTGAAAAGCGATTGTCTGCTAATGGCGATAAAATTGTATCGTTGGGTATAAACATCAATTCAGAGAAGCACATTCTTATTATTTCCGGTCCTAATGCCGGTGGTAAGTCTGTTTGTCTCAAGACAGTAGGTCTGTTGCAGTATATGTTGCAGTGTGGTCTTCCTATTCCTGTCAGCCAGCGCTCCACTTGTGGAATCTTTGATGACGTGATGATGGATATCGGAGATGAGCAGAGTCTTGAAAACGATTTGTCTACCTACTCTTCACATCTGCTGAATATGAAGAATATGATGAAGCAGGCCTCAGACCGCACCCTTATCCTTATCGACGAGTTTGGTACAGGTACCGAACCGCAGATTGGTGGCGCCATTGCCGAGAGTGTATTGGATAAGTTTTGTTCAAAGGGTGCATGGGCTGTAATAACTACCCATTACCAGAATCTAAAGCATTTTGCCGATTCTCATCCCGGTGTTGTTAATGGTGCCATGTTGTATGATCGCCATGAGATGCGTGCGCTCTTCCAACTTGCTATAGGAAGACCTGGTAGTAGTTTCGCTATTGAGATAGCAAGAAAGATAGGATTTCCTGAAGATGTCATAGCCGAAGCTTCAGAGATTGTTGGAAGTGACTATATACAGAGTGATAAGTATTTGCAGGATATCGTGCGCGATAAGCGTTACTGGGAAGGTAAGCGACAGTCTATTCACCAGCGTGAGAAGGATATGGAGAAAACCATATCTCAATATGAACAGGAAATAGAGGAGTTGCAACATCAGAGACGTGATATTGTTGGAAAGGCAAAGGCTGAAGCTCAAGAACTGTTGAAGGAAAGCAATAAGCGCATTGAAAACGCAATTCGTGAAATCAAGCAGAATCAGGCTGAGAAAGAGTCTACACGCAAGATTCGTGAGGAACTACGTGATTTCGAAACTGCCGTTAGTGCAGGTAATACCATTGACGGGAAAAAGTCTCATGGAGTTATTTCTGATGATGATTTCGAAAAGAAGATGAAGCAGATAGAGCAGCGTCGTGAACGCAAGGAACAGCGCAAAAAGGAAAAAACCGAGAAGAAAAGCAGTCAGCCTGTTTCAGATTCTGATCAGCCTATCAATATAAACATGTCTGTCGCCGATAGTACCAATGGAGGTATCGTCGTTGGTTCTACAGTTCGTATCAAGGGGTTGTCTTCAACAGGAACAATAGAGACTGTTGATGGCAAAATGTGTACTGTTATATTTGGAGGTATGCGTTCCAAAATGCGCCTTGACCGTTTGGAAGCTGCAAGTAGAGTAGGGAATGATGATGATGAGTCTGCAAACTCATATCAGGTAAGCCGTACCACACGTGATACCATTGATGACCATAAGAAGAACTTTCATCAGGATTTGGATGTCAGGGGAATGCGTGGTGACGAGGCAATTTATGCAGTCCAGTATTTCATTGATGACGCCATTCTTATAGGAATAAGCCGAGTACGTATCCTGCATGGAAAGGGAAACGGAATCCTTCGCAACCTTATAAGGCAATATCTTGCCACGATTCCGAATGTCACTCATTATGCAGATGAACATGTGCAGTTTGGTGGTGCAGGAATAACAGTCGTAGATTTCTAATAGATGTTAAAATCGTAAAATAGTTTATGTATTTTTTTTGCCATTCAAAAAAAACGTTTACTTTTGCACCCGCTTAACAAAAGCAACATGGGCAAGTCCCTTACGGTCAGCTCCTTTGGAATCCCCCAGGACGGGAACGTAGCAAGGGTACTTAGTTGAGCGTCGCGATAAGGATCGCTTGCCCACCCGCCTCTTTAGCTCAGTTGGCCAGAGCACGTGATTTGTAATCTCGGGGT
>OBMA010002364.1_pt1 | contig 11040 bp, 5 predicted proteins | sample 1539141 | NCBI WGS metagenome assembly OBMA01 (sample SAMEA3991484, study PRJEB22521) | metagenome | biome: anthropogenic terrestrial biome; feature: sewage plant; material: raw primary sludge | place: Sweden | collected 2012-09-26 | reverse complement strand
GTCAGATATCCGTACACTGTCGTATGCATGAATATCTAGTAAATTTTGAATCGGGGTATCACTATGCTTGGTGAAGAACATCGGTGCGATAGAATTTATTTCCCGTACTCTTTCTTTTAATTGTTTGACCATTTCTGGTGAATGTTCGATAGTATCGTATTTGTTCATTATAATTCGATCAGCCATGGCTAGTTGGAAGTGTGCGATAGTCAGATTCCCCTCCAAACCAACTTTGTCACCATGCCAGTGGGCATCGATGGAAATATCATCTAAGCATTTTAGTATATGCTCACAATCCAAAACCGTGATGATCCCGTCAATGTAAACGCTGCTATTTAATCCTTCGTCCTGCCAGAACATTTTCGCAATGGGGGCGGGATCTGCAATACCGGAGGTCTCTAAAAGGATATAATCGATTTTACCAGGTGAACGCTCCACCATATCTTCGATGGCTTTAACACCTATATTTTTCAACGAACAACACAGACACCCGTTACCCAAATCCAACCATTCTTGGTAGCTGTTCGATCCATTTTTAATGGTCATAGCCTTTTCGATTTCACTAGAATCTCCAAATTCATTTAAAATTACGGCAATTTTTTTATCTGCACCTTTTAATGCAATTTTTTCCAGCAACGTCGATTTACCTGATCCTAGATAGCCGGTAATAATGCTCACAGGAATACGCTTTTTCTCGTGCACATCTGTTGCGCCTGCAGAAGTGTTCTCCACTTGCTTGTTTACCCTTTCAACTTTTGCATCGCTAACAATATTTCCACCATCATACGAGACATTTTCCAAAATTTCTTGTAGATTATTTTCTTCACCTGTTACGAGGCAGGGTAGTTCACCATCTTCTTCTTCATTGAACTTGATGTTTCTCAATGCAGACATTCTTCCGCTTTAAAAGTTGAAAATTCCTCAATGAAAAGGGTGTTCTTGGCTTTACAAGCGCATTAAACATTTAATATTATATAATATTTATAACATACATGTTATTCCAATAGTGAAAAAAAAAAATGAAAATGAAAATGAAAAATTCGGCCCTTAAAAATGAACAACCTTTACCAGCCGGCATTAAATGTCGTGGCACTTCACAGTTTATAACGCAAGGAATTTACTAATAGCAAGTGAAACCATTAACGATTAGTGTTGTTAAGAGAGTTGAATAAAGCCATTAAACAACGATTCAGTTGACAATGCGTTGGTCTGTCCTTGATACAGTGCTATTGACCGTGATTTCCTTTCATCTAATCCAAGCTCCATTCACCAAGGTGGAAGAGAGTTTTAACATTCAAGCCATTCATGATATTTTAACCTACAGCGTATTTGATATCTCCCAATATGACCACTTGAAATTTCCTGGAGTAGTCCCTAGAACATTCGTTGGTGCTGTGATTATTGCAATGCTTTCGAGACCTTATCTCTACTTGAGTTCTTTGATCCAAACTTCCAGGCCTACGTCTATAGATGTTCAATTGGTCGTTAGAGGGATTGTTGGCCTCACCAATGGGCTTTCTTTTATCTATTTAAAGAATTGTTTGCAAGATATGTTTGATGAAATCACTGAAAAGAAAAAGGAAGAAAATGAAGACAAGGATATATACATTTACGATAGCGCTGGTACATGGTTTCTTTTATTTTTAATTGGCAGTTTCCACCTCATGTTCTACAGCACTAGGACTCTGCCTAATTTTGTCATGACTCTGCCTCTAACCAACGTCGCATTGGGGTGGGTTTTATTGGGTCGTTATAATGCAGCTATATTCCTATCTGCGCTCGTGGCAATTGTATTTAGACTGGAAGTGTCAGCTCTCAGTGCTGGTATTGCTCTATTTAGCGTCATCTTCAAGAAGATTTCTTTATTCGATGCTATCAAATTCGGTATCTTTGGCTTGGGACTTGGTTCCGCCATCAGTATCACCGTTGATTCATATTTCTGGCAAGAATGGTGCCTACCTGAGGTAGATGGTTTCTTGTTCAACGTGGTTGCGGGTTACGCTTCCAAGTGGGGTGTGGAGCCAGTTACTGCTTATTTCACGCATTACTTGAGAATGATGTTTATGCCACCAACTGTTTTACTATTGAATTACTTCGGCTATAAATTAGCACCTGCAAAATTAAAAATTGTCTCACTAGCATCTCTTTTCCACATTATCGTCTTATCCTTTCAACCTCACAAAGAATGGAGATTCATCATCTACGCTGTTCCATCTATCATGTTGCTAGGTGCCACAGGAGCAGCACATCTATGGGAGAATATGAAAGTAAAAAAGATTACCAATGTTTTATGTTTGGCTATATTGCCCTTATCTATAATGACCTCCTTTTTCATTTCAATGGCGTTCTTGTATATATCAAGAATGAATTATCCAGGCGGCGAGGCTTTAACTTCTTTTAATGACATGATTGTGGAAAAAAACATTACAAACGCTACAGTTCATGTCAGCATACCTCCTTGCATGACAGGTGTCACTTTATTTGGTGAATTGAACCACGATGTGTACGGCATCAATTACGATAAGACTGAAAATACGACTTTACTGCAGGAAATGTGGCCCTCCTTTGATTTTTTGATCACCCACGAGCCAACCGCCTCTCAATTGCCATTCGAGAATAAGACTACCAACCATTGGGAGCTAGTTAACACAACAAAGATGTTTACTGGATTTGACCCAACCTACATTAAGAACTTTGTTTTCCAAGAGAGAGTGAATGTTTTGTCTCTACTCAAACAGATCATTTTCGACAAGACCCCTACCGTTTTTTTGAAAGAATTGACGGCCAATTCGATTGTTAAAAGCGATGTCTTCTTCACCTATAAGAGAATCAAACAAGATGAAAAAACTGATTGATAATAGCTAACGCCAATTCCAATAAAATATATAGCGAGCGTTTTACATTAATCCACCTCGACTAGACTTCAAATTTTTACTTTTATATCTTACCTTTATAAATTTCTGTTCTCAAAATCAAAACAATTATAAAAAAATGCTATCATTAATCTTCTATCCTTGAATTAACATTATATACTCTCCCCCCACTACATTATATTTTGATTTTACATATAATACAACAAACCTTTTCAACTTAACTACTCTCTTTCCTCAGTATCTGTAGAGGAAGAATCGTCGCCAAAGGCTATTTCTCTAATTTGTACAATCCAAGGATCCATCAACAGCTCAACCGCACTGGCTCTCTTGGAGGGGTTTTGAATAAGACATCTTTCCAGAAATTTCATACCAGCAGACGACACTTCATCCTTAGTAGGGAATTGTGGGGTATGTCCTGCAGCAACATGGTACATGATAGCCCATTCATTATCTAAGTTAGCCCATGGCCGTCTACCAGTGATCATTTCTAATACCACGCAGCCTAACGACCAAACATCGTCTGCCCCAAGTTTGCCTTTGGTGGTAGATCCAGTGATGGATTCTGGAGCCATGTACATAGGAGTTCCCATCATGTCTAATAGAGCATTTTCGTTATTTTTCACTGCCTTTGAATCAGAAACATGAGTAACATCTTCGTGTTCACCATCTGCGTTTTCGATTTTGTTCATACTTGCCAATCTAGTTCCATTATTAGCAATTTTTTTAGCAGCACCAAAATCAACATACTTAATAACACCATTAAAATCTAGTAGGATGTTTTCGGGTTTAACATCACGGTGAACAATGCCGGATTCATGCAAATATGCAAGTCCCTCTAGTAATTGTAAAGTGTAGACTTGAGTGACCATTTCATCTTCAATACGACCATGCTCCAAAAGAGCTGCTAGGGAACCGCCTTCACAATATTCCATAAAGATGTTAACTTTATCACGATGAACTTCAACACCGTAATATGAAACTATATTTGGATGGTTCAATATCTCTAAGACACTCATTTCCTCCTTGATTAAGGGGAATATTTTTTGCATTGATTTGCTATCTTGAATATTGATTTCCTTGACTGCTAAAATCTCACCATTATCCAAATCAACAGCAGAATATACCCTTCCAAAAGTACCGCCACCAATAAAGTTCCTCTTTTGCCATCTCATAGAAACGTTCGATATGGAAGATGCCAAAGAAACAAGGTACTTGTTACCTTTGTCACTATCATCAATTACTTTACCAGTTTGATGAGGATTCCGCTTTATCCTTTCTTCCAATTCCATTATACTTTGTACTCGGAACTCGGAATTCACTTGTAGTATCATATCATCGTCAAACACATCTTCCAAATCAAGATTTGATCTAGCTTGTTGATTGATTTTCTCAACTTCTATGGAGCGTGCGCCTATTATATCAAAATGAGAAATAAGTAATGACATGCATTCTGAAATTTTTTGTTTTAAAGAAGAAAATTGGCATTCATCAAGAGCTAGTATGTTCCAACCGCTTACCATATGCATCGCGAACTCCATTGACGTGACACACCACCTAAATACCCTTTGATCAGTCGGATCACAGTCTTCAGCTAAGAACTTCAGCCATCCGATACTTAACCGCATCATTAAAAGTATTATAATGGATCTTTTTTCATTGTTGGCAACATTAATTCTCAAAAAGTTCAGACCAAAATCCCTCCCAAAAAGGAAAATATTATTCAATAAATCATTGACAGGACTTACTTTCTTGAACGTGGTCACAATCTTTGTATAGTTCTTCAGAACACTGTACGTGCATCTGAAATATGCTTTATTTATCCTTTGTAAGTTGTTTTTAACCGTTTCTGAGGAAGATTTTTTTTCCAAGAAAGAAACTGAGCTACCAGATATCTGTTGGAACCTGTCACATTGGTATTCTAAGGCATAACTGGATCCTTGGCACATCAAATCTATTGAATTGGGAATTACTTTCAAGTTCAATCCCTCTGGTTTAATTGTTTTGTTATCGGATAGATTATACATCTCACCCTCCCAAAGTAATGGCTCTTGCGGAGTCAATACCAATACATAACCAAGAGAGTTCAATCTTGTCTCCAGTTCATAAATCTCTTCCTCCGTGCTCCTGCTGTTTTCAAAATCCGGTTCACGATTGACTCTATTACCGTTATAAGATCTAGGCTGGGTGGTCAAATCGTTTTTGATATAATAAAATGGGGTACCATCATTCGAGATATCTGAACCCAGTGATGAGTTGGAGTTCCAATTATCATCCAAAGCATTATAAATTGTCAGACTGTTATTAATTTCTAGCTTAGGCACTAAATCACAACCGATGTCTGAATTCTTAATGATTCTTAAAATATCATCATCTTTACAGCCTAATAGCTCTGGGCTACCAATTAAATAAGTACCATTTTGCTCTAGGTAACCTCCTGTGTATATAAGAAAGTGGCCTGTTTCTTTTAGTTGCTTTAGCAGATAGTTGTGATCTTCTATCTTGTAGCGGACAAAATTTTGAAATGCTTTTGTCAAAATATTGGTGAATCTATTGAGTTTTCTTTTCATGGATCCAAGTATTTCGAATATTTGCACCAGCCATTTTTCAGCAGCAGCTTCATTCTCTAATTTTGGCGGAGTGTTTTGCTGCCTTAAAAGGTAAGCGTGCAATCTGTGAACCAATCTAAGTGTCAACTTCGTAAATTCTGCTGCGATCAGTTCACCTGCATCATCAATATAATAGCCGACGTTTCTAAACATTTCCCAATATTTTAATAACAGATCAGGTTCTTTAGAAGTCTTGAATGAGTTTTTGCCACTATATAATATTCTCAGTTCCAAAATGGAGAAAAAATATTCCAATCCTTCAACAACGGTATGATCAAATTCGGGATCGATTTTCACTTTAAAAAACCAGTCATTACAGTAAGAAGCAACAGTGAATTTCATTTGGACTGCCAACTTAATATATGTACTAAAATCGTCCATCATTTGATCGATCATCATCAAGGTTGGATTCTGTATTTTCTTCGCGTAAGATAGGCGAATTAGTATTATATCTTTTACCAAACGCATTGGAAACATCAATAAAAATTCCAGATCTTGATCCAAATAAGATAGATTCAATTCATTCCAAGTTTTTTGGTATTTCAAGAAGAAAAATTTGGCCTTCAAAATCCATGGTGCTAATGGAAAGAATATTTTTTTTTGAAATATCAGTTCAATATCCTTTTCCTTTATAATTTGCTCCGCAAAGCGTTTACAATTAGTGGCGAAAACGGCTGGATCATCCAAATTCACGGTGGTGTTATCCATTTCGGTAGTGCTTTCTAGCTCTTTATTGCCAACTATCCATTTTTTCAGGTACGCAATATTAGTATCAAAGTTAAATTTGAAATTAAGCCAACTATTCAAAGTATCTATTCTATTCCTGAATGCTTCTGTTTTAGTAATGGGTTTTTCAGCATGCATTCTTTTAATGTTAGGCCATAGATTTAAGACTCTATAATATTTGTCTACTAGTGATTTGATAGTCTCTGCAGCCTCGTCAGCGCTCATATTATCTTCTAGTTTAAAGGCCATGATTTCTTGAAATACGGAGTCAGTAGAATCCCTAAAAATCCTCAGAGATTTGTTCTGATCTTCCACGGTCCTCCCATTCATCCATGCCTTCAACTCAATCCAAATGTCATCTGAAAACTGAGTATTGAAGCCAGGGCCTTTCCCTTGATTTGCAATCTTCGTTTTTTCATTCCTCACAATATCTCCCTTCAGTACCTTAGATAACATTGTTTGCCATTCAAATCGGTTGTTCACCATAGGATTTTGTAACAATTTTGACAGCAAATCCTCGCTCCCCAGTATGGAATGCCACTCCTCATCTTCTATTTCACACGGTTGATCATTGTTCACATCCCTCAACCAATCCAATTTGCCCTTTAGATAATTTAGGCTCATCGAAACAACATTTTCATTATTTTTTGTGCTCGACGTAATAAAATTATAACCAAAATTGAAGTCGTTATCTTTATCCTCACCTTCTACCTTTAAAAGATCATCCATTTCTAGTTCTAAGTCATCTTCACCTTTGTTACTAAAATTTTCTTCGTCATCTTCAAAGTTGGATGATGCGACTATACCTCTAGTGTAATAATCATCATTAGCACGGTTTCTCATTTTTCTTAAATATAACTGTTCATTTAATACATATTGTTTTTTGTATGTTCGGAGGCTCGTTGTGCTTCCACCATGGTGGCCTACAGACCGTTGCGAGCTATTTGTCGTGACAATATCCTGCAAAGTGGAGGAACTTGTTGACCCATTTGGTTGCGATCTGGTGGGAATGTGTTTGTTCGAAGTTTGGTTTGTAATATTTTGTGGCGTTGACATAATCGATGTATTCGTTGTATTTAGTGAAGCCAGTTCTGGTGATATCACTAACGTTGGGGTCGTCAATAATGGATCTTGATTACTATTCACGGGAGCGGGCTTCTTAATAATCTCGCTCTCTGTTTTACTAGCCTCAACTTTCTTATGTACAGGAACAGGTTGAGTAGACAACTTCGGTAGAGACTGCTGAGGATTTTTTGGTAGAGGAAGACCAATATTCGAGGGCCGTCTACTAGATCTTGCCGAGGAGCTGGAGGACCCAGAAATGGCATTTTGATGAAAAAACTGACCTTGAGGTATACCCGGAAGACGATTGAATAGCTGTACTGTATTTAATGGAGACTCTCCAGGGCTGTAAACAGCGTTTGGTGATCTAAAGTACTGGGTAGAATGCAGCCCTGGGCTGATGGGCGATGACGCTACTCGAGCCTGCGTAGTATTGGAATTTCGCCCTAAACTTTCCGACCTTAGTCTAGATGAAGATGATGAAGATGACTGCCTCATCTTGGAGCTGCTGGGCTTTTCCGTGGAATCGCCGTAAGGCTTATAATTGAAGTAGTCTGAATGCGACATTATTTGTGCCTGTCAAATAGTTTACGCAAAGGCTTCTCTTCTTTTTAGTAATGGCAGACTGTTTGTACTTGAAACTGCCCAATAGTAACTTGAAGGACAGACGGAGCTCACACAAAAGTTAACAAATATGCTGGAACCTTTTTTTTTCCTTTGAATTCTTTGTAAACCAGTAATTCGTTTTGAAAACACCCGTTCTTAGCTGTTCTTTAACAGTACTACTCTCTAAGGCAATAACACACTGGGGCAGCAACAATTACAATCTTCTAACCTCTTCTAATCTGCAGATTTGGCTTCTTTCTATCTCTGTTTACCCACCTTTATCACTCTTTTCAGATTAATTAATTCTTTCCATACAAAGAAACGCCCGAAAAGTGGCGCGAGTTTCCCGGGTGATGGAGCAGTAATTAATAATGCAAAACTGCTAAAATACCCACTGTTTCAGGGTATGAAACGCGGTATTTTCAGCGAGTTGTAGGTAATTTGGAACAGTTCGTGTCTGTTTATTAAGTTCCACTCATTGCAGTTGTATCCCCACTGTGTACTTTTATTTTTGGTTAGAGAATTGGCCCAGTAGAGATGGAATTGGACGAATGTTTAGAAAGGCTATACAAGGCCCAGTTACTACCTGAAGTGACTGTAAGGGCACTCTGCTTTAAGCTGAAGGAAATGCTAGTGAAGGAGTCAAACGTGATTCACATTCAGACCCCTGTCACAGTCGTGGGGGATATGCATGGACAGTTTCACGATATGCTGGAGATCTTCCAAATAGGCGGCCCTGTTCCTGATACGAATTATCTGTTCTTGGGCGACTATGTAGACAGGGGGTTGTACAGTGTGGAAACAATTATGCTATTGATTGTGCTTAAGCTTCGATATCCTAGTAGAATTCATCTTTTGAGGGGAAACCACGAGTCCCGTCAAATCACGCAGAGCTATGGTTTCTACACGGAGTGCTTGAACAAGTACGGTGGCAATTCAAGAGTTTGGCAATATTTGACAGATATATTTGACTATCTAGTGTTATGCTGTATTATCGACGACGAAATTTTTTGTGTTCATGGTGGGCTCTCGCCCAATGTTCAAACCATAGATCAGATCAAGATTATTGATAGATTTCGAGAAATTCCACACGATGGCGCCATGGCAGACTTGGTTTGGTCTGATCCGGAAGAAAACAATAACCCCACGTTAGATCATCCAGATAACTCTGGACAACATTTCCAGGTGTCACCTCGTGGAGCAGGTTACACTTTCGGAAGAAGCGTGGTGGAGAAATTCTTACGTATGAACGATATGAACAGAATATACAGAGCCCATCAGTTATGTAACGAAGGTTACCAGATATATTTTGACGGATTGGTTACCACTGTATGGTCGGCGCCAAACTATTGTTATCGGTGCGGCAATAAAGCATCTATTCTGGAGCTGTATAGTAAAGATCAATTCTACTTCAACGTTTTCGAAGAGGCACCTGAAAATAAACTGTTGAAAGAGAACAGTATGAACGACAATGCCTTAGAAGATAGCATATCTAATCCGGTAGCCAACAGGAAATTGATTGCAGATTATTTCGAAGACGACTCTGCCTCCGCAGATGGCTCCACGGACCCTGAAATGTACATATTTTCAGATGTATACCAAGCCAGATCTGCTTCTAACAGACATGTTGATTACTTCTTGTAGCTTACTAAACAATAGAAAAGCATTATAGAGACAACGCCATCTTATTATTTCTACATATTCTATCTCTCTCGGTTGCAAATTTATGTATTGTGTATTTAGATCAAAAAAAAAAAAAACAGCGCATTTTCTACAGGTAATACAGCTCCAAATTTGTCTGATCATGTACCTCATAATCTTCCAGAGAGATATGGTCTTTTAAAACACTTCCACCCTTCTGCAACACAATTTTGTTTGGTTGGGTGCCAATTTGCAAGGACAATACTTTTTTGAAATCACCTACACTATCTTCACCAAGGCACTTCACTCTGACTTTTTTGCCTAATCGGTCATTCACAACTACCTCAATCATTTTCAGAGTATTTATTTGCAATCTAAGCTTTGCCACCGCTCCTCTTTCCCAATCTTTTCCTCTCCCTCCTCATCTCTCTCAGCCAAAACCGCGAATATATAAAAACAAGCAAGTCTCCCGTAGAACTTTTACACGATGACCTTTCGAGATTTCACAAGGGGGATAAAGGAATGCTGTCCGATACAATTGACACAAAGCAACAACAGCAACAGCTTCATGTCCTGTTCATAGACTCTTATGATTCATTCACCTACAATGTAGTGAGACTAATTGAACAACAAACTGATATCTCACCGGGAGTCAACGCCGTGCACGTGACGACGATACATAGTGATACGTTCCAATCTATGGATCAGCTATTGCCACTTTTGCCGCTTTTTGATGCTATTGTTGTTGGCCCAGGACCTGGGAATCCCAACAATGGTGCACAAGATATGGGTATAATATCTGAGCTTTTCGAGAATGCCAATGGAAAGTTAGATGAAGTTCCAATATTGGGTATATGTCTTGGGTTCCAAGCAATGTGCTTGGCTCAAGGTGCTGATGTCAGTGAGCTAAATACTATCAAGCATGGGCAAGTGTATGAAATGCATTTAAACGATGCAGCCAGAGCTTGTGGCCTTTTTTCTGGTTATCCCGATACGTTCAAATCTACGAGGTACCATTCATTGCATGTCAATGCCTTCGGCATTGACACCCTTTTGCCCTTATGCACAACCGAAGATGAGAACGGTATTCTTTTGATGAGTGCTCAAACGAAAAATAAGCCATGGTTTGGCGTACAGTACCACCCGGAGTCATGTTGTTCAGAATTGGGGGGGCTGTTAGTCAGTAACTTTCTCAAGTTGAGTTTCATAAATAACGTGAAGACAGGAAGGTGGGAAAAGAAGAAACTTAATGGAGAGTTTTCCGATATCCTATCTCGATTGGATAGGACTATTGATAGAGACCCCATATACAAGGTAAAAGAGAAATATCCGAAGGGCGAGGACACAACTTACCTTAAGCAGTTCGAGGTCTCTGAAGACCCGAAATTGACATTTGAAATTTGCAACATCATACGAGAAGAAAAATTTGTCATGTCATCTTCTGTGATTAGTGAAAATAGGGGTGAATGGTCTATCATTGCTTTACCAAACTCCGCATCCCAGGTATTCACTCATTATGGAGCTAT
>OBMA010002361.1_pt1 | contig 11047 bp, 9 predicted proteins | sample 1539141 | NCBI WGS metagenome assembly OBMA01 (sample SAMEA3991484, study PRJEB22521) | metagenome | biome: anthropogenic terrestrial biome; feature: sewage plant; material: raw primary sludge | place: Sweden | collected 2012-09-26 | reverse complement strand
GCGATCCTTTCTACTGTCTCGCAGAACTTTTCAGGGTCTTTCTCATCTACCTCAATATCAAAAACATCGATACCACCATATATCTTAAAGAGTAATCCCTTACCTTCCATAACAGGTTTACCACTCATCGCGCCGATGTCGCCGAGACCAAGTACTGCAGTACCGTTACTTATAACGGCAACAAGGTTACCCTTGTCAGTATATTTGTAAACATCGTTCGGGTTTTGCTGTATTTCCAGACAGGGGAATGCTACGCCTGGAGAATAAGCTAAACTTAAATCCGTTTGTGTGCGGTGAGGTTTTGTTGGGATAACCTCAATTTTACCCGGCCTGCCTTGTTCATGGTATAACAAAGCAGCCTCTTTAGAGATCTTGACCATCTTGTACTATTATAATATAAGTTTATACTTTTATTTTTTCTATAAAATCGCTTACAAAGATAACAAAATATAAGTATAAACATAAAGAATTAAATAAAAAATAACTAACTTTGCACTAAATGTTTTATTATGCACAAAATAAGCAGCACTACAGAATACAGGCATACCCTTCGTGAGAGAATATTAGAAGAAACCTTACGCCGTTTCGAGCAAGAAGGCATTCGTGCCGTAAAAATGGATGATATAGCAGCACACCTGTTCTATATCTAAACGAACATTGTACGAAATATTTTGTGACAAAGAGTGTCTTATAATGGAAACTATAATGCGGCGAATGAGTATAAAGCAGCATAAAATGGATGATTTCCTGAACAGAAATCCCAATGTAATGGAGATAATTCTGGAAATATACCGTCAGCAAGTTGAAGAACTTAGTCATGTAAATCCTCTTTTATATTCGGAATTGCATAAATATAAAAAGGTGATAGCATGTATACAGGATAATAAACGTAGTAATAAAGACAGCGCCTTAAATTTTTTTAATAAAGGAGTAGAAGAAGGATTCTTCCGTAGCGATGTAAGATATGATATTCTATTTGAACTTGCTGATGCTCAGATGGAATATATAATGAGAACGAAGTTCTATATGAAATATCCTTTTATTGATATATACAAAAATTTATTGCTTGTAACTGTCAGGGGATTTGCTACGGACAAAGGGCTTAAAATACTGGATGAATTCATTAAGGCGTTATAGCAAAGTAAATATGATAACAAAACTGGAACATATATACAGATGTATTAAAATAAAAAAAGATTGATGAAAATCAATCTTTTTTTGTGGAGATGGAGGGGCTTGAACCCTCGTCCAAACAGGGAAACCATACGCTTTCTACACGCTTATTCCAGCCTTCGGTTTTCGTGCTGTAGCAAGACCTGGACCACCCACTACAACCTTATCCTCTAAATTTCATTATAGCATCAAGGCCTACTATAACTATTCCCGATTATTCCTACACCGCTGGACCAGAAAGCTTCGGAACAAGAGCCTCTGAGCGATGTCTCGTCCTGTCACCTAGTGACGGGATAAAGCCAGTCTACTATCTTCGACTAGGCAGCAAGAGCGTAATTATTTTCGCCAGATAAATTTTTGATCGCTTGGATTATAGTGACAGCCATCGGCGCACTGCGTGCTTACATACCATCTCATCCTGCTGTCTAATCCAGTCATCCCCGATGATTTGATATAATATTCAGTGTGCAAAGATAATACTTTTTATTGTAATCGTTGTCTTTTTAATATAAAAACACCTACCTTTGCAATAATTTTTAAGTTTTTAAGTTGTAATAAGGTATGTATGACAATGCAAATCTAATGGATGGAAAAGAGAATAAAGGCTATTTAGTATGCAGGCATGATGCCATGGGTTATGTAGATAGGGCTATAAAGAGGTTTTCCGATTTTTGCTTGGCAACTTTCGGAGTCATTATATTATCACCATTAATGCTTTTTATCTTCTTGTTGTTGAAGGCTCAGCGTAACGGACCTGCAATATTTTCGCAAGAGAGAATAGGTAAAGATGCAATACCTTTTACTATATATAAGTTCAGAACGATGAAAGGTGATATTGAGGATGATAAACCATTATTGAATCCTACTCCTGATTCGGAATCATCAACAAAATTCGAGGTGTTTCTTAGAAATCATCATCTGGATGAATTGCCACAATTGTGGAATGTAATAAAAGGTGATATGTCGATTGTGGGTCCAAGACCAGAAAGAAAATTCTTCATTGATAAGATTATGGAGAAGAATAATGACTACAACTTAATATATGAAATGAGGCCGGGAATGACATCTGAAGCTACCTTATATAATGGGTATACCGACAGCATGGATAAAATGTTGAAGAGACTTAGAATTGATATACATTATTTGAAAAACAGAACATTGTTGTTAGACATGAAGATAATGTGGGATACAGCAATGTATATTATTAAAAGGAAAACTTATTAAATAAGAAGTAGAGTAAAAATGAAAAGACTTATATTAGTACCTATATTTATAATGTTATGCTCGTTGGGGAGTATGGCGCAATCTTTTATGACAGACTCGCAAGTCATAGATTTTGTAATTGAACAGCAGCAGAAGGGAGTTTCTCAAAGCCAGATCGTAACAAAATTGATGCAAAAAGGTGTGGATATAAGTCAGATACGAAGAGTAAAAAAAAGTTATGATAGACTGAAAAAAGGCACAGGTCTTGGAGCTGAATCAGGTGAGGGTTCATTGAATGTTAGTAACAATAGGATGAGAAATGTAAATGGCGATACAAAGAAAGCAACTGCCAAATACAGAATAAAAGAAGAAAATCCTAATAGTGCTTATGATAGTACAAATGTGCAGTTTATGGATATGCAAAGGGAAATTAAATCTTTCTCAATGGATTCTATAAAAAGCAATTCTGGAGATAATGTAAAAAAAGTTTTTGGACGTGATATATTCAATAATAAGTCATTATCATTTGAACCCAATATGAATATAGCTACACCTCAAAATTACCGTTTAGGACCAGGGGATGCTGTATACATTGATATATATGGTGCTTCACAAAAAACTGTTGAGGGCACAGTATCGCCAGATGGAACTGTTACTATTGAGGGCTTTGGACCTGTACAGGTAAACGGATTGACTGTAGCTCAGGCAAATTCAAGACTGCGCTCACAATTAGGTGCAAGATACCAAAGTTCTAATATACGGCTAACAGTTGGTCAGACACGTACTATAATGGTTAATGTTATGGGCGAAGTGAAAGTTCCCGGCACGTATACATTATCGGCTTTTGCCACAGTATTCCATGCCTTATATATGGCAGGTGGAATCAATAATATTGGTACGCTACGCAATATTAAGGTGTATAGAGGAGGAAAACTAGTTACAGTTGTAGATATATATGATTACATATTGAATGGAAAGTTGACAGGTAATGTAAGACTTGCGGATAATGATGTAATAGTAGTAGGCCCTTATGACTGCCTTGTCGATATCACCGGTAAAGTAAAAAGGCCAATGTACTATGAGATGCGTAAAAATGAAAGTGTAGAAACACTGCTTAAATATTCAGGTGGCTTTAAAGGGGATGCTTATAAGAAAACTGTAAGGTTAGTAAGAAAAACAGGGAGAGAATACTCTGTATTCAATATCGGAGAATTTGATATGAATTCGTTCCACTTGTCTGATGAAGATTCTGTAAGTGTAGATTCTATAATACAGCGCTATAGCAATATGGTTGAATTGAAAGGTGCAGTGTTCCGTCCGGGAATGTACCAAATCGGAGGAGATATAAATAGCGTACGTACATTGCTACTACATGCTGATGGTATTAAAGAAGATGCCTTTACTGTTCATGCCGTTATGCACAGAATGAAAAAAGACAGAACACTCGAAGTAATACCGGTAGATATCGAAGGAATTATGTCTGGCAAAGTGGCAGATATACCAATGCAAAATGAAGATGTGTTGTTTATTCCAAGCAAAGAGGATGGACAAATAAGTAAGACAATAACAATCCACGGTGAGGTTTACTATCCTGGTGTATATAAATATGCAGAAAATGAGTCGCTAGAGGATTTTGTATTACAGGCCGGAGGTTTAAAGGATGCTGCATCATCAGTAAAAGTTGATATATCTCGAAGAATATCAGATCAAAGGGCCATTACGACAAGTGATGTTATTGCCAAGACATATACATTCTCATTAAAGGATGGATTCGTAATAGACGGAGAACCATGTTTCAAGTTGGAACCATATGATGAGGTTTATGTACGTAAAAGTCCCGGATACTCTTCTCAGCAAAATGTTAGTGTAGAAGGTGAAGTCTTGTTTAGTGGTAGCTATACTTTACAGAAGAAGGACCAGCGGATAAGTGAAATTATAAATGCTGCAGGAGGACTTACTAATATGGCTTATGTAAGAGGAGCAAGACTGGAAAGAAAGATAAATCCAGATGAACGACTCAGAATGGAGGCTATAGTAAAAATGGCTCAGGCAAATGCCGGAGATAAAGATATCGTGAATATGAAAAAGATGGATATCGGTGATACTTATTTTGTTGGTATAGAATTGGAAAAGGCTTTGGAGAACCCAGGAGGAGATGCAGATGTTACCTTACGTGAAGGTGACAGAATAATAGTACCTCAATATAACCCGACTGTTAAAATAAGTGGAGATGTGATGTATCCTAATACTGTTAGTTTTAAAGAAGGCAAAAGATTTTCGTATTATATAGATCAGGCCGGTGGTTTTGGAAACAGGGCAAAGAAGAGTCATTCTTATATAATATATATGAATGGGACTGTTGCAAAAGTTGGACATAATGCTAAGGTACTTCCGGGGTGTGAAATAGTGGTGCCTAGTAAACCAAAAAGGGATAGGGCATCAATATCTGAAATATTTACTATTGGTACCTCAGTTGCATCTATAGCGACTATGATAGCAACACTAGCGAATGTGTTAAAGTAATAAGCAATATTGAAATGGAAAATAAAACGATAAAGCATGCTGATATGGAAATTGATTTTAGTAAGATATTTAAAATCGTATCAGCAGATAAAAAAAATGTGTTTATATATTGTGCAATAGCAGCATTAATAGGACTTATTGTGGCATTCAGTATCCCGAATGTTTATAAAACAAGTGTAATGCTTGCTCCTGAGACGTCAGGGAGCAGTCTTACATCATCAAACTTATCGTCTATTGCATCGATGATAGGTATGGATGTCAAGTCAATGTCGTCTGATGATGCTTTATATCCCGAAATATATCCTGATTTAATGAATTCGATGGATTTTATTACGAGTCTGTTCAATGTTAAAGTAAAATCAATTGATGGTAACATAAATACTACTTTTTCTGATTATATAAATAAGTATCAGAAAATACCATGGTGGAGTTATCCTCAATTATGGATTAAAAAGTTGATTAAATCATTTTCTTCGAATATAACTGATGGAAAGGAATATAAGGTGAATCCTTTCAAACTTACTCAGGAACAGTATAATATCGCTATGTCAATACAGGATTTGGTTAAATGCAGTGTAGATAAAAAGTCAGACATAATAAAAATCGATGTAACAGCTCAGGATCCATTAATTTCTGCGACAATGGCTGACTCTGCGAAAATGCGACTTCAATCATTTATAACTAACTATAGAACTAATAAGGCACGACATGATGTAGCTTATATGCAAAAGCTTTTAGATGAAGCAAAAAGTCAATATGTGAAATCGCGCCAATTATATGGTTCTTATTCGGATGCCAACCAAGAACTGGTGCTCGAGTCTTATAAAGTTAAACAAGAAGATTTGGAAAATGAAATGCAGCTGAAGTATAATATGTATACTCAAATGGCCCAACAATTCCAAATGGCAAAAGCTAAAGTTCAAGAGCGTACGCCTGTATTTACCGTTGTGCAATCTGCTTCGGTACCATTGAAAAAAAATAATATACCCAAGGTCTATATAATAGTTCTCTTTATAATTGCAGGTTTAATTGTTAGGACAGTTATTCTATTTACAAGAAATAGAGTAGAGTCAGGTAATAAAATTTAAATTATGAGTTGGAGCATCCAAAAGAATTCTTCTGCATTAGTTAAGAATATTGCTTCAGTTGGTGTAGTACAGATAGCTAATTATATTATACCAATTATTATTATGCCTTTTGTAGTAAGGGCATTAGGGGCTTCCCCTTTTGGTGTTGTGTCATATGCTCAAAATATAATAAGTTATCTAACTATTATTGTATATTTCGGATTTGAATATTCTGCTACTCAGGACGTCGCAATATATCAGAATGATAAAAAAAGTTTATGCACTATATTTTGGACCGTAATTTTTTCACGGTTAGCTTTGTTCGTAGCTTCTATGCTAATACTTATTTTTGTAGGTCTTTTTGTTGATAAGGTAAATACAAATCCTGTATTATACTTTAATGCGGCATTAGTAAATTTTGGTATAGCATTATTCCCAACATGGTTTTTCCAGGGGCTTGAGAATATGGGGAGGATGGCTTTATTTAACTTTCTCATTAAGTTTGTTGGAGCTGTTCTTATAGTTATATTTGTGAGATGCCCTAATGATTATCAAGCATATGTTCTCATTTTGTCATGTTCGTACATTTTTGTTGGTTTTATCGCATTTGTATATGTAATCATGCATTATGACCTGAAATATACAAGAATCAATATAACGGATATACTTGTCAAGAAAGTCTTAAAGAAGAGCTTCCCTATCTTTATTAATAATCTGTTTATGTCTGCTTATACTTTAGTAGGAATGACAATCCTTGGCTATTATGAGAGTGATTATAAAGTAGGTATATATTCAGGTGCTTATCGCATTATTATGGCTGTAATGTCGATAACGAGTTTGCCAATTAATATTGCTCTTTTCCCAATAATGAGCAGACTCTTCAATGAGTCTGTAGAAAAAGGTGCAAGATATCTTAAAAGAATATTAAAACTGGTTTCCTTATTAGGGATACTTATGACCTTGATATTGTTTTTCGTGTCTCCTCTTGTTGTTCATATATTATTAGGAAATGGTTTTAATGATTCTATACCCCTTTTGAGGTTATTCTCTATATTACCTTTCCTCGTTATTGTTGCAAGTATGCTTACAATTCAAGGCCTTTATGGTCTGCAATTGCAATATTTTGCACCTTATCTAGGCGCTTTTGTAGCTTTGGTATGTATTGTAATGAATTTAGTATTGATACCTAAATTGGGTATAATGGGAGCTGGTATTTCATGGATAGTAGCTCAGTTATGTGAGATAATTGTTTGTTTTTCAATTATTAGATATGAAATGAAGAAAATGCAGATAAGATGGTAATAAACTTTATTTTGCCTGGTTATAGTTCTTGTCCTGGTGGTGGACTTAAGATAATGTATGAATATGCAAATCGTCTTTCTATAATGGGGAATGACGTAATGATATATCATGCCATGAATGTATCTAGAATAAAATATAAGTATCCTGCATTATTGTTATATTTAAAGGCAAAGTATACATATTTCGGACTTCCTGACTGGTTTGAATTTAATCCTTCAGTGAAAGCAACTTTCATAAATGAAATATTTGATCGCAATATAAGAGATGCTGATGTAATAATTTCTACACAATGGACTGTCGCTCTTGATGTATTCAGATTATCGTCTTCAAAAGGTAAGAAAGTTAATCTTATTCAGGGTTATGAAACCTGGATTGGCAATGACATTAATGGGTTATACGAATCTTATAAATTACCGATAACGCATATTGTTGTTTCAGACTATCTATCTGATATTGTATTTAAAGTATCTGGTGTAAAGCCTTCTATTATTTATAATTCTGTTGACGACAAAGGTTTTAATATAAAAAATAGTATAGAAGATAGAAATCCTTATACTATATCATTATTATATTCCGAACAAGAATTTAAAGGTACAAAATATGCATATGAGGCATTAGTTGAATGCCATAAAAAACATCCCATGCTTCAAGTAAAGATGTTTGGAGTATATAAGAAATGCATATATATATCAGAATGGATTACTTACGAAAGATGCCCTAATAATTTGTGCAGTTTGTATAATTCGACAGCTATATTTCTTACTACTAGTCTTAAAGAAGGGTGGGGACTGCCTGCCACAGAGGCTATGGCGTGTGGTTGTGCCGTAGTCTGTACAAATGTAGAAGGACATACTGTTTTTGCACATGATAAGGATACCGCACTTTTAGTGGATCCTAAGAACGTAAGTCAAACTGTGAATAGTATTATGTTATTATTAGATGATAATAATTATAGAATAAATTTAGCTAAAAGAGGGAATGAATACATTAAAAGATTTAATTGGGACATGGCATGTGAGAAGATGAATAAAATTTTTAAAGAACTTTTATAATATTATGATTGTAATTCTATTCATAGTTTTTGTATTAGCAGTTCTTATCTTATATGTAGAAGACTACTTGTGTAATAAGCACAACATGTATATCTTTTACACATTTGCTATGATATTAATATGTGTAGCAGGTTTAAGACCTATAGGTTGTGATGGTGATTCTCTTAATTATGAATACTATTTTCAGAATTACGATAAAACGAATTTGTCTATGTTTGTGGAATTTTCGTTTAGGTGGTTGTCTTCTATATTTATGCATCTTACCGGAAATGTTAGATCTCTATTAATTTTCTATGCAATTTTAGGAGTTTCATTGAAAATGTATGCCATACGTAAGTATTCTGATATATGTTTTCTTGCGGTGGTAATATATATCGGTTATTATTTCTTGATACAAGATATGACTCAAATTAGAGCATCTGTCGCCTCTGGCTTTTTTTTATTATCAATAAAACCTTTGGCAGAGAAAAAGCGATTAACATTTTTATCATTGATATTTGCCGCTATATTTTTTCATTATTCAGCCTTGTCGTTATTACCTTTTATTTTTCTAACTAATAATGAGTTGACAAAAGTAAAGAGAGTTCTTTTAGCTTCTATTGTACCATTAGGATACATATTCTATTTTTCTCATTTGAATTTGGTATCTGTTATTCCAATTCCATATATTAGTAATAAAATACAGATATATCAAGAATTGAATGAAAGAGGTATTGTTGGTGATGAAATAAATGTCTTTAATATGGTCTTTCTTGTTGAAATAATGATATATTTCTTTTTGCTTTTGAAATATGATCTTATTGCAGAATATAATAAGTATTTGCCTATAATGCTAAAGATTATGGGACTATCTATTGCTTCATTTCTGGTATTTGCTACTTTGCCGGTTGTCGCATTTCGAATCCATGACTTATATGGGATTGTAGACATAATTTTATTTACTAATATTTATTATGTAATTAGGCCTCGATTATTATCTAAATCAGTAGTAGTCTTAATTGGTTTATCTCTTTTATGTATAATGATATTCTATGCTGAGTTAATAAATTAATGCTTTGTAGAAAATGAATGGAGTAAAAATATTGCCTGTAATTGTATTATATAATTCAATTTTAGAAGAACAGAATACCTATAAAAGTCTTCTAAAATCAGAATGTTGGGACAAATATATTGTTTATGATAATTCAGATACAAATATAAAAAATAAAATAGAAGATCCAAGGGCGATATATATTAGGGACATTAATAACAGTGGACTGTCAAAGGCTTATAATATTGCTGCCAGCTACGCTAAGGCAATGGGTTACGAATGGCTCTTGATATTGGATCAAGATTCTTATTTTCCTACCGACTCGTATATGGCATATAGAATAGCGATAGAGAATAATAAGGGAATATCTCTTTTTGCCCCAAGATTGATTTACAAATTTAATAAGCCCTTTTCGCCTTCTAAGTTGTGTTGTGGCTTTCCGATTGTAAAAAGGTTGGATGAAGGAATTTACTCGTTACATAAATATGTTCCTGTTAATAGTGGTATGTGTTTCTCTATAAAAGAATTTGATAAATGTGGGGGATATGATGAGAATTTACAACTTGACTTTACAGATATTAGATTCATTGATAAATTTAAGGAGTATAATGACTCTTTCTATTTATTGGATTGTAATGTGATTCAGTCTTTTTCTAACGAAGTAAAGGATTATTGCAAATTATTATCTAGATATAAACAGTATTTACGTGATGCTTCAAATTATCCTAATAAGGGAACTATACGCAAAATAAGTCTTTTCGTTCTTGTTCTGAAACATACTTTGTCCTTGACATTAAAGACAAAAAAAAATGCATTTATTTCATATTATATTAACCATTATCTGTTTAAGAAAAAATGATATCTGTATGTATTGCCACATATAATGGCGAAAAATATATAAAGCGACAGCTGCAGTCTATTTTAATACAATTAGATGATTGTGATGAAGTTATAGTTTCAGATGATGGATCATCTGATGGTACCTTGAATATTATTAATGATATTAGAGATCCAAGAATAAAAATATTTGAAGGTCCTAAAAAAGGTTCACCAGTAAGCAATTTTGAAAATGCAATTAAACATTCTCATGGAGAATACATATTCCTTTCAGATCAGGATGATATATGGGTAAAAAATAAGATTACTATAAGTTTAAAGTATTTAAAACAATATGATTGTATAGTTAGTGATTGTATCGTAATGGATAAAGATAGTAGATGTATATCAAATTCTTTTTATAGTTTAAATAAGACACATTACGGGAAACTCTATAATTTGGTGATAAAGAACGGGTACCTTGGCTGTTGTATGGCTTTTAAAAGAAATATCATAGAGACTGTCTTACCCTTTCCTTCTGATATTCCGATGCATGATATATGGATTGGTTGTATTGCTGCATTTAGATACGAGTTAAAGTTTATACCTGACAAACTGATATATTTCTATCGTCATAATTCAAATATTTCAACTACCGCATCAAAAAGCAAATATACTGTTTTTAAGAAGTTAGTGTTTAGATATGTCATGATCAAAAATCTGATTAATAGGAAATGATGGTTGTACAATTTTTCTATTGAAATTTCCGCATAGTCCATCTTTAATGCCCCAAAAGATAAATTTTATGTTTTTCTTTCTTTCTTTTTCAAATGCGAATATTAAAACTAATGATTTAAACGATAGTATAATGTCATTAAAGA
>OBMA010002360.1_pt1 | contig 11057 bp, 12 predicted proteins | sample 1539141 | NCBI WGS metagenome assembly OBMA01 (sample SAMEA3991484, study PRJEB22521) | metagenome | biome: anthropogenic terrestrial biome; feature: sewage plant; material: raw primary sludge | place: Sweden | collected 2012-09-26 | reverse complement strand
ATGCAAATAAGTTTTGGAGCTTTTTATAACTTCTTTACTATTTATGAAACACAACATGGGATAAGTCTTGAAATGACCTCTTATCTTTGGTCTTTTGGGGTTATTTGTGAAATATTGATGTTATATTTTCAAGCACCTCTTTTGAAAAACAATTTACTTAATATTATAAAATTTTGTGTTGCCGTTACTACATTTAGATGGGTATTATTATATTTATATCCTGATTCTTTGACTCTTACGTTTTTCACGCAATCAATTCACGCCTTTTCTTTTGGACTTTATCATAGTGCTGTGATTATTTATTTATATACTTTATATGAAAATAAAAAATTAGCACAACAATTTATGTATGGGGTAACTTATGGATTAGGTGGATTTATAGGTGCTTTAGTTGCAGGTGCAGTTTATGGAGAATATTTATTTTTATTTAGTGCTTTATTTTCGCTTCTTTCTTTAATCGCTTTATATTTTATAAAAAACAAAAAACTAATTTAACAAAAAGGATTTATATGAGATTAATATTCTTAATTTTATTTTTAATATCATCATCTTTTGCCATTGGCATTGATAAAACTTGGTATGAAACTAAAAAAGAAGATTTAACAAAACTATATGCTGAACAAACTAAAAAGCTTAGTTCAACAAAAAATGATTTATCTCCTGAAGATAAAGAACAAGTTGAATATCAACTTTTACTAATTAAAAAAATTGAATCAATATTAAAAGAAGAAAATACTTTTGTTTTCAAAAATATTGAAGAGATAACAAGTGTTGAAAAATATATTGAACAAGTAAAAGAGTATTTAAAAACTGATATTAACTACAATTCAATAAAAAATGAATTTGCAGAAAATAACAATAAAATGGCACTTCTTGAAGAACAAATTGATAAATTAACAGTAAAAGATGATATTGCAACGGTTAATTCACAACTTTTATATGCTTTTTATAATTTAAAAAACAAACAAAATAAATCTACTATTGATGAATATGAAAAATATCAAACAAATTTTAGAAAAATATTATTAGATAGTTTAGAAAGTAGTAAATTTGTTTCAAATACAAATTTACAAAATAAAATTGAAAAATCATTTGAGAATTTTAATGATTTAATTAAAGAAGAAAAAAAGCTATCTCTTGCTTTTGACAAAGCTAAAATCACAGAAAATGAAGGAAAAATAAAAAATCTTGAAATACAATTAGAACAGTTAGAAGCTGATAAAGCAAAATTAATCAATCAAATTATTTATTTAAAAATAGAAGAGTTGTTACCTTTATTAAAAAATAAAAAATCTGAATATTTTGATTTAAATAATAATTTACAAATTTTTATAAAAGAAAACAATGCAAATTATGAATCATTAAATGAACTTTTCAAATACCTTTCAAGAGAAAGATTAGGAGTTACAAAAACAACTTTTGCAGATACAAAACAAAGTTTTCTTGATATTATAAAATATGGTTGGACTGAACTTAATAATCCAATTATTCCTATTGGTGATGGGGTTTCAATTTTAGCAATCACAAAATTCTTACTTATTTTTATATTTGGATTTTCACTTGCAACTTTTTATAAAAAGAAAATTTCTAGCGGTAATGCAAATTATTTAAGAAATACCTCAATAGCAACAAGAACTATGCTTGCAAATTTAGGATATTACTTCTTGGTTGCTATAACTTTTGTTTTTGGTTTAAAGTCTGTTGGGATAGATTTGTCTTCTCTTACAATTTTAGTTGGGGCATTATCAGTGGGTATTGGGTTTGGTTTACAAAATATTGTTTCAAACTTCATATCAGGTATTATTTTAATTTTTGAAAAATCTATTCAAGTTGGTCATATTATAGAAATTGGTACTGGAGTTAGGGGAAAAGTAAGTCAAATAAATATGAGAAGTAGTGTAATTACTACTTTTGACAATATTGATATTATTATTCCAAATGCAACTTTAATTCAAAGTAATGTTACAAATCTTACATTCTCAGATGATATAAGAAGATTGAGTATTCCTTTTGGAATAGCTTATGGTTGCGATATTGATTATGTAATAAAAACTATTTTGGATTCTTTAAGTAATAGTTCTTTAACTTACATAAGGAATACACCTGAAAAAGCACCAAAAGTTAGAATGACTCTAATGGGTACTAGTTCAATTGATTTTGAGTTACTTGCATGGATTAGTGAAAATCCCGATGAAAATGGAGTTGGTTCTTCAAATATGTCAGATTTCTTGATTTTTATTTATAAAACTTTACAAGAAAATAATATAGAAATACCATTTCCTCAAATGGATATACACATAAAAAAAGGTCCTGTAGTATGAAATATTTTAAATACTCCTTTATTATTACCTTCTTTATTTTGTGTTTTATTATTTATCATGGATACAATCAAGGTGGAATAAGTTTATCTTTAAATATGTTATGGCTTACTATTATTTTGATTTTAATGGAAGTTTCTTTATCTTTTGATAATGCAATTGTAAATGCTTCAATTCTAAAACATTGGAATGATTTTTGGAAAAGAATGTTTTTAACAATAGGAATGCTTGTTGCAGTTTTTGGAATGAGATTATTATTTCCTTTATTAATTGTTGCATTTACGGCAAATCTTAGTATTTTTGAAGTATGGTCTTTAGCTTTAAATAATCCTCAAGAATATTCACAAAAGCTTATTTCTCACCATATTGAAGTTTCTGCTTTTGGAAGTATGTTTTTACTTTTAGTATTTCTAAATTTCTTATTTGATGAAGAAAGGGAGCTATTTTGGATAGGAAAGTTTGAACAAAAACTTTCAACAATAGGAAAAACAAAATTTTCAGCATATATTACTTCAATCCTTTTTCTTTATATTTTCTCTTTTTTACTTGAAGATTCAGAAAAAATGGTTTTCTTTACAGCAGGAACTTGGGGAATATTAGTATATTTATCAATTCATCTTTTATGTTATTTCTTGGAAAATCGTGCCAAAAATGTTGGAAATATTATAAAAACAGGAAGTATCGGAGGATTTATTTATCTGGAAGTTTTAGATGCATCATTTTCTTTTGATGGAGTAATTGGAGCTTTTGCAATTACTAAAGATATCATAATCATAATGGTAGGACTTGGTGTTGGAGCTTTATTTGTAAGATCAATTACTATATATCTTGTTGAAAAAGAGACTTTAAATGAATATGTATTTTTAGAGCATGGCGCTCATTATGCTATTGGAATATTAGCTTTTATTATGCTTTTAAATATTAAATTTCATATACCTGAAGCAATTACAGGACTTATTGGTATTGTTTTTATATTACTTTCTCTTTATTCATCCATAAAATATAATAGAAGATAAATCTCTTCTATTATATTAAAATAAGCGTTGCTAAACCTAAGAAACTAAAAAATCCTACTACATCTGTAACTGTTGTTAAAATTACCGTTGAACCAATAGCTGGATCAATTCCTTTTTTTTGTAAGATAATTGGAATCACTGCACCAAAAAAACCTGCACTAAAAAGATTTATTATCATAGATATACCAATTACAACTCCCAGCAATGGTAAACCAAACCATAAGTATGCAACCACTCCAATTATTGTTGCAAAAAGGACTCCATTAACCAAAGAGATAACAACCTCTTTATATATAATCTTTTTTGCATCTTGATAATCTATTTCACCTAAAGCCATTTGTCTAACTGTTACTGTTAAAGTTTGAGTTCCAGCATTTCCACCCATTGAAGCTACTATTGGCATTAAAATAGCAAGTGCTACTAAAGATTGAATTGTTGCATCAAAAATACCAATAACCAAAGAAGCTAAAACAGCCGTAACAAGGTTTATTCCAAGCCAGATAGCTCTATTTCTTCCAATTAAATAAATACTCTCTTCATGCTCCGCATCATCACTAACCCCTGCTAGACTATAAAGTTGTTTAGTATTTATTTGTTGAATAATATCATGGATATCATCATGTGTGATTCTGCCAAGAAGTTTATTATCAGAATCAACAACAGCCAATGCACTTAAATTATAGTTTGTAAACATATCAACAGCATCTTCAATATCTTCTTTATCATTTAAACTATAATTTGTAAACTTTTCTTCTGGAATATCTTTATACTTTAAATCATGTTCAAATAATATAAGCTCTTCTAAACCAATTGAACCTATAAATTTTCCATCACTTGTCACTATATGAGCATGAAAAATATTGTCCAAAATATCATTTTGTTTTAACTCTCTTAGCCTTTTTAATGAATCTCCTATTTTTTCATCCAAAGAGGCTTTAAATAGCTCATTTTGCATATAAGCACCAGCTTGATCTTCTTCATAAGAATTTAGTTGTCTTATTATTTCTTTATCTTTTTCATTTAATTTTGAAAGAATTGTTTCTGCTATTTCTTCATTATTTTGTGAAATATTATAAATAAGCATACTTGCATCATCACTATCCATTTTAGAAGTAATATTTGCAATTTTATTATCACTTAAAATATCCGAGATTTCTTCTTGAATATAGTTTGGCATTTCACATAAAATTTCAGCAAATAATTCAATAGGCATTTTTTTACATATAAATTCATAATCATCTTCACTTATCTCTCTTAAGTCCAACAATTCTTGGGCTAAATCATAAGGATGACCTTCATATTTGTCATTTTTAAAATCTGAGATTATTCCTAAAAAATACTCTTTTGTGATTTGTGATTCTCTTATATTCGCCATATTAAAGCCAATTTTTCTTTTTGAATATTATATATTGGATACTAACAATTGCCACTAACATTAAAGAAAATATTAAAAAAGCATTATCACTTTGAGCTCCAGGTATTCCACCTATATTTATTCCCAAAAGTCCTGTTAAAAAAGTAAGGGGTAAAAATATTGCTGAAATAATAGAAAGTACGTACATTTTTTTATTCATTTGATCACTAAGCATATTTGACAACTCTTCTTGAATTAAAGCTACTTTATCTCTTATTGTATCAAGTTCCTCAATATGTCTCATCAATTGGTCATTTGTTTCTCTTAATTCTAATCTTTCATACTCATTTATCCAAGTAATTTTGTCATGATATAGTTTATTCATAGCTTCTTTTTGTGGGAAAAGATATCTTCTTAAAATTATGGATTCTCTTCTAATTGATAAAATTTCATTTCTAAATTTAACATCACTTGAATCAATAATATTTTCTTCTAAAAAATCAGCTCTATCTTCTATTTGGCCTATTATATCTTCCATTCGAGATGTTATTCTATATGTTAAATCAATCAAAAACTCCGAAGAACTTTTTGGTCCAACACCTTTTTCTAAACTTTCTTGTAATTCCCCTATAGATAAAAGATTTCTTTTTCTAGTACTAATTATTAAATTTGGAGAAATAAATAAACGAATTGAAACCATATCTTCAGGTTTAGAATTTGGATTTAGATTTACACCTCTTAAAGCTATTAATAATGAATCATCTAAAATTGTAGTTCTAGGTCTTGTTTCTTCTGTTAAAAGCGCATCTATAGCAATTGAATCTATATTACTTTTATTTGTAATCCAATGAATAGCTTCAGGACTTGAATAATCAAAATGAACCCATAAAATTTTATCTGTTCTATTTGCACTATCAATCTCTTTATAACTTAGCTCTAAAGCTTTCCCTTTTTTATCAAGTAAATAAGCTTCTACTGGTTTATTATTTAGCATATTGTTAACCTTTTAGATTATAGAATAAACTATTTCAGTTTTGTTGTTTTGTTTTTTTATTTCTTCAATTTTTAGATTATTAATTTGCATACTCATTAATTCATCTATTGTTTTTATCTTATTCATAGAAAGCAGTTTCAGAACAATTCCCCTATAAGCTTTTGCCCAATGACTCACCACTTTACCATCTTTTATAAATTTCATAGTTGTATATGGTTTATTTATTTTGTAGAATTTTTCATAAAATCCAGCACGTAAATCTATAATATCTTCATTTTGTAAGTATTCATCTAAGATTTGAGAGAAGTTATCATTATAAAATTTCTCTATTTTTAGATTATTAAAAGTTTCTCCCTGTTTTAGTTTATAGTCAGGGATTAAATCACCTGAACTAATAGGTCCAAAAAGATTTGAAAAAATCAATACATTATTATCAATATAATCTTGTTCATTTTTATTTAATTTTGAATACTCTAAATAATCAAAAGCCACACCATCATATCTATTAATTGCTTTCATTATTTTACTTTTTGATAAATCTTGTGAATACTGTTTTATTACATCCTCTTTTTTTGTTCCAAAAAGTTTTATCAACTGTTCATTTGGTGCATTTAAAACAAAATCTTTATATTGATTTACAATTACCATTCTTTTATTAAATAGTTCTGGAAAAATAAAACTACTTTTATCAAATGATTTTTCAATTCCACCTGATATTTTTGTTTCACTTGGGGAAAATAATATTTTCATTTTTATCCTTAATCTATAAATTGGCCATCAATATAAAGCCATTTTTCATCTATTTTTAAAAATCTACTTTTTTCACAAAATGAAGCATCATTTCCATCTTGAAATAAAGTAACTTTAAAGGTCACAAAACTTTGCGTTTGTCCATCTATAAACTCTAAAATGTCTAATTTTTCAAACTTTGTATTTTTAGAAAAATCTAAAATATCTTTAGTCCAAGATTTTATATCATTTTTAAAATCCACATTATCTTTATGAGTTGTAGAAATTATATATTCACTTTTTTCTACGGCAAACGCACAATATCTTGATTTCATTAATTCAAGTGCTGTTTTTGGAAAAGTTATATTATCATGAAAAGGTTTACAACATTTTTTGTATTTTTTTTGTGAGCCACAAGGGCAAGTATCATTGACAGAAAACTTCAAAATAGACCCTTAGAGAATTTTTATGGGATTCTATCATAATTGAAGTAAAAACCAAAGTAAGGGCTTTCCCCTTACTTTAGGCTTATTTTTTTGGTGGTAAATTTTCTTTTTTACTTACTTCTTCTTTAGCAGTTCCACTTTCTTTTTTTATATTTGAAACTATACTATCACCAAAACCTTTTATATTCTTCAAATCTTCAGGAGAATTGATTTTATTTGTTTTTCTATACTCAAGAATTTGCTCGGCTTTTTTATCGCCAATACCTTTAATCCCCATTAATTCTTCTTTTGTAGCTGTTTGTAAATTTAATGCAGCAAACATAAAAGAAACACCTAAAATCAATAATGCAACAATCTTTTTCATTCTTCACTCCTTCTAAATAATTTAATTTATTATATATAAATTAACTTAAAAGTTATTTATATATAATAAATATTATCAATCTATTTTAAATAAATACTTTTATATAATAATGATAATCTTAAATAAAAAATAATAAGGAGAAATATGTTAAATGAAATTCCACTAGAAATAATCTCAAATATTCTTTCAATAATTTTAGTTGGTATTCTAATTTTCAATTATCTAAAACATAAAAAAAGAATTGAAGTTATACAAAAGTTAGATGAATTAAAAAATGAAAATCAACTAACAACAGATGATATTTCATATATTATAGAAAATAAAAAAGAATATAAAGAAAAATCTGAAAAAGCAGATGCTTTTGCAAAACTTTTAACTCCAGTTTTTATTCTAATTGTAGGGGTTTTATTTATTTATCTTCCGCTTAGTGAAGCAATGATTCATTTAAATGTTTTTGTTGTTACATTTATCTTAATTCAACTTGATAAAATTAATAAAAAAAATACATTTATTCTTTTAAAAGGATTAAAAAAAGACACGAAAAAAGAAGAGGATTAAAACTCTTTTTTTTCTTTTAATAACTAATATAATCTTTTAATTTCTCATGATCTAAAATTTTTATATAACCCTTTTCATTTTGTATAACTTTTTCATTTTTAAGTTTAGCTAGTTTTCGAGAGAAAGTTTCGGGTGTTATATTTAATATTTGAGCTATTTTTACTTGTTTTAAATTTATTAATATTGCCTCATTATCAAATAAAAATTTAGCTATTTTTTCTATACTATTAGAACTTATATTGTAGTTTATAAAACTTTCTAATGCTTTTATTTTTTTTGTTAATGATTTAATAAAAAAGATTGAAATTTCTGGTTTTAATAAAAATTCTTTTTTAAATTTTTCATAATCAATTAATAAAACTTCAGCTTTTGTCTCAAAAGAACAATTTGCTGGGAATTTTAATTCTTCATAATTTACAATTTCCGCTATTAATGATGGTGCCATTAAATTATGAATAACAACCTCATTATCTTTATGATCATAGGTATAAAGTTTTGCTATTCCTTTTATTAATAAATGCAAATACTTCGCTTCATCACCTTTGTAAAAAAGAATCTCATCTTTGTTGAAATGTTTTTTTATAGAAATTTCTTTTAATCTTCTTAGTTCATCTTCTTTTAGAAAACTAAAGAAATAAAAATCTTCTAGTCCTGTTTTTTCCATTTTTTCTCTTTTTGTTGATTATTATCAATGTATATTTTTGTATTTTATGTAAAAATTTTAAAAAATAAAGTTAAATAGGATAATATTTACCCTATATTACTATAAAAGTGTGAAAAATGACAAGTGAAAAATTTGAAATTGAAATAAATACTTTAAAAAGTTTCTTTGAGCTTTACTGTAAAGATAAACATCAAAATTTAGAAAATAAAAATGTTACTTTAAAATATAAAGAAAAAGATTTTAAACTAGATTTATGTTTATGCTCTGAATGTCATGATGCAATAAATTATTCATTTGAAAGACTTCAACATTGCCAACATGAAATAAAACCTAGATGTAGAACTTGCCCGACACCATGTTATGAAAAACCAAGATGGAAAAATGCTGCAAAGATAATGATATATTCAGCAATGAAACTATCTTTATCTAAAATGAAATCAAAAGTTAAAAGTATTTTTTCTTAAAATATTTTTACCAAATTATCTCTTTTTTTCCTAAATTCCTTAAAATTTCATTTGTTTTAGAAAAATGTTTACAACCAAAAAATCCACGATAAGATGAAAGTGGACTTGGATGTGGAGCACTTAAAATATGATGTTTTTTTATATCAATCAATTTCGATTTAGAAATAGCTGGAGTTCCCCAAAGTAAAAATACTATTCCCTCGCAATTATCATTTACATATTTGATTATATTATCAGTAAAAATTTCCCAACCAAGATTATGGTGAGATTTTGGGAGTGATTCTTCAACTGTTAAAATGGTATTTAAAAGTAATACTCCATCTTTTGCCCAAGGAGTTAAATCACCATTTATACAAACAGAATCTTTTTGTAAATCTTCTTTTATCTCTTTTAAAATATTCATCATTGATGGGGGATTTTTTATATTTATAGGAGTTGAAAACGATAATCCTTGAGCTTGACCAAAACCATGATATGGGTCTTGTCCTAAAATCACTACTTTTAGATTTTCTATTGGTGTTAGACTAAAAGCTTTAAAGATATTTTGTTTTTCTGGAAAAACTCTGCTGTTTTCATATCTTTTATTTATCTCTTTTTCTAATTTCTGATAATAATCTTTTTGTTTTTCATTTTCTATAATCTTTTTCCAAATCATTAAAATTCCTAATATTTATAAATAAAAAAAGCTAAGGATTTAACACCTTAGCTTTAAATGGTTCTTTTTATTCTATTTATAAAACAGAAGATTTAATAACCATCATTTTCTCATTTGTGCATTCTTCCATTGAATGATGTATTCCACCAAGTCCAAGTCCTGAAGCTTTAGCTCCTCCAAATGGCATCCAATCTACTCTAAATGCAGTATGGTCATTTACCATTACAGCTGTTCCATTTAATCTTTTTACTGCTCTTAAAGCGGTATCTAGATTTTTTGTAAATACAGCTGCTTGGAAAGAAACATCTAATGAATTTGCTCTATTAAATGCATCTTCTATATCTGAGTAAGAATAGATACAAACAACTGGTCCAAACACTTCTTTAGTTGAAACTAATGCATCATCAGCTGGATTCACTATTACAGTTGGTTCAAAGCAAGAATCTGAAATTCTTTTTCCACCCGTTAGTATTTTCCCACCTTTTATTACTGCTTCATTAACCCATTCTTCTACTCTATTTACTTCATTATGGTTAATAAGTGGTCCAACTTCTGTTTTAGGGTCTAATTGATCACCTACAACTAATTTAGATGCATAATCAGCAAGTTTAGTAGCTACTTCATCAACGATTGATTCATGAACAAATACTCTTTGAACAGAAACACAAACTTGACCAGCATGGTAAAAACCACCTTTACCGATTGAAGGAATTAATTCATCAATATTAGCATCAGCTTCAACAATTACAGGAGCAACTCCACCATGTTCTAAAGCAACTCTAGTTCCAGGAGCTACTTTTGAATTTAAATACCAACCAACTTTTCCAGAACCAATGAAAGTTAAAGCATTTACTTTAGCAGATGTAGCTAATAATTCACCACCTTCTCTATCACAAACAACAGCTTGTGCCCAACCTTTTGGAAGTCCTGCTTCTTCTAAAATCTCAACAAGTCTAATAGCTGACATTGGAGTTTGAGTTGCTGGTTTAATAATTACAGAACAACCAACAGCAATTGCTGGAATTACTTGATGGATTGCTAAATTTAATGGATGATTAAATGCTGAAATTGCTGCAACTACACCAATTGGTTCTTTAAAAGTATAAGCCATTCTATTTGCTGAACTTGCAGTATGACCCATTGCTATTTGTTTACCTTCTCTAGTTCCTAAAGCTTCAATAGCTAATTTTACACCATTGATTGCTCTATGAACTTCAACTTGTGAATCAACCCAAGGTTTCCCACCTTCACTTGCACAAAGTTTTGTTAATTCATCAATTTGAGAAGACATAATTTTTACTACATTTTCTAAAATCTCAACTCTTTTATATGTTGGCAATGCATTTTTATGATCTAAAAAAGTAGCTTGTGCTAAATCTAATGCTGTTTGTACTTCTTTTACTGATCCATACGGCACAGTCCCTACAACTCTTCCATCAAATGGCGATGTTACTTCTATTTTACTCATTATCTTCCTCTCTTGTTTTTATATTAA
>OBMA010002358.1_pt1 | contig 11059 bp, 17 predicted proteins | sample 1539141 | NCBI WGS metagenome assembly OBMA01 (sample SAMEA3991484, study PRJEB22521) | metagenome | biome: anthropogenic terrestrial biome; feature: sewage plant; material: raw primary sludge | place: Sweden | collected 2012-09-26 | reverse complement strand
TAATTATATTTTATGGAGAATTAGAAAAATGGTTTTATTTGTAACTTTAATAATTATACTTCTGTTTTTAGGTTGGTGTTACAATGAATCTCACACAACTAATAATGAAAAAAGAATTCTCGAAAATGGAGGACAAATCATAAAAACTTTTGAATCGGATACGGTTAAGAAAGCAGTCAAGTCAGCAGAAAACTTTGCGGTGATTAACAATTTAGTTATTATAGATATGAAAATAACTGGATCAACATGGAAAGGTACCGCAGTAGTTTGGCTTGAAATGAATTAAACTTACGTATTATTATCCACTTGAAAAAATGTTACTCGCACTAGAGGAAAAATAGAATATCTAAATTGACTAGGGAATAGCCTCTAGTTTTTTTATGTCTAAAAATGTTGAGGAAATATCCTCATTTTATTTTTCAAAAAATTGTAAGTTGAGGAAAAGGATGCCGTTTTTGTACCATAAGAATAAAAGACATATAAATATAAAATACAATATAAGAATAAAGAAAATAGTATAGTACCTAAACTTTTTCGCTACGCTCGAAGTTTCAGGCACCTAGATTTAGCAATTTTAAAATATTATTTTTGAAATAACCAAAATATCCGCCCAAGACCTTTTTTGTATGTATATATAAGTGAGGGGATATTAATTAAAAAAAACTTTTATATATTTTCCTAAAAAATGAGCATTTGGAGTATTGAAATGGGGATATAAGTGAAAGGATATGAAATATAAAATATTTTTTTAAAAAATGAGCATTCAGCTTTCTTGCATGTATATATAAGTGAGAAGAGTTAAATATTAAAAAATAGGAGACATACAAAATGACACCAACAACTTATCAAGCTTTCTATTGTTACGACAGCAAGCTATCAGTACACTTACGAGGCAAAGGCTTTACATGCTTAACGATTGCTAAGAACAGACAGACAAACAATATATTTAGTCTTTATGTGCGAGATGAAGCACTTAACGAAGAACTAAAAAAATACAATGAAAGCCTAGCCTAAGGAGACACACACATGAAACCATATTACGCAATCACTAAAAAAATATACGGACTAGAACAAGCAAACGAATGGGATTATGCAACACTTGCGGCAATCGCAACATTTAATCAAAGGACTATTCAACTTTAAGTTAAAATTCCCTGATATCTCTATACCACACATTCCTATGCCACATTTTAGAATTTCAGGCTCATTCAACCCATTGAAAGGGCAAATACCGTCAATCGGCATTGATTGGTTTGCTAACGGTGGTATCTTGACGAAACCAACAGCTTTTGGCATGAATGGTAATAATATCATGGTCGGTGGAGAAGCAGGTAAAGAAGCAGTCGCACCATTAAGCGACTTGATGGCTTATGTCGAAAAGGCAGTGGCTAACCAAATCGGTCAAATGGATTCTAACTTTGCGCAGATGATTCAATTGCTTACTATTATTGCTAGTAAGGATATGAATATGAATATGGATGGTAAAGCAGTTATGCAGATAATTGACCAACACATGAATACACAACAACAACAAGATGAATTTGGGATAGGAAGGTTGAAAAAATGGGCGTAATAATTAACAATCAAAACACGAAAAATTTAGGATTTGCGCTTGTCGGTCGTCCGTCAATTGCAAGTGCTGATAAGAAATATGAAACAACAGAGGTCGAAGGTCGAGACGGAAGCTTAACAAGATTTTTAGGTTACGAAGATTTGAAGTTTACGTTGAATTTTAATATTTTGTTTCAAGATGATATCAAGCAAAAACTTAGAGAAATTAAAGGAGTGTTGGCATCAGCTGACACTCTTTCATTTGATGATTCACCAAACTTTTATTACAAAATCAAGCAAGCTCAAATATCAGAAACTGAAAGTGTAATTAAAGCAAGTGGTGTATTTAGCGTTGATTTTGTTGCTGAGCCTTACGAGTATGAGACGAGCGCAACAGGAAATTACTCAGCTAAATCATTCACGATTGCTAATAAAACAACCACAACAGCTTTACCAGTAATCAAAATCTATGGAATTGGTACAGTCGTTTTAAATGTCAATGGTAGAGGTATCACATTAAATGACTTGAAAAGTGATATCACGATTGATTCAGACTTACAAGAAGCTTATTCAGGCTTAACAACTAACATGAATAGTAATATGTCGGGCGAGTTTCCAGTTTTTAGAACTGGGAATAACACAATCACAATCACAGGCAATGTAACAAAAACAGAAATAGATAATAACTGGAGGTGGCTAACTTGATAAATTTATTTAAAAAAGATGAAACAAGCTTTGGACATAATGGACTAGGCTCACTAGATAATAATATTCTTAACCCAGAAATCAGTTGGAAAGACAATGGTGCATTCACATTAGAATTTAAGTATCCACTTTTTGCCAAGCATGGTTTTGAGATTGAGAACAGTTCAATTATTCGTGCTAACGATCCAGAAGGTAGCAATCTTTTCTTTGTCTACAAAATCACACCATCAATGGGTTACGTTACTGTTTTATGTTACCAAATTTCATATAAACTAGCTTTCAACTCAATTAATGATACAAATATTGTTAATAAAAGTGGTCAAAATGCTTTAGCCCAAATGAGTAACGTTACTCAATATCCACATAGTTTCACATTCAGTTCTGACATTTTAACAACTGCAACAAGTCGAGTAGTAAGAAAGAATTGACTGATCAACTGTTGACTAATCAAACAATTAAGGCAGCAGAAAAGAAGGGGATAACCATGAAAATCGTCAATGCTAAATTTACCATTAAGCCAGAAAAAAGAGAAAACTTTCTAGAAGATATTTTAAACTTAATCCAAGCCAGCCAAACTGATGCCGGATGTCTTGCTTACGATTTATTCGAATCAAATACTGAACCCAACGTTTTTATGATGATTGAAAAATGGTCAGATGCGCAAGCACTTGACAACCATAATAAGAACCAAACACTTTTAACATTTGCAACAAAAGTGCCAGAGTATATTTCGCAAAAACCAGAAATTATTGTTATGGATCATGATTAAACGAGATCTGCTTAGCATTAAAAAGAAATCAGTCTAATGGCTGATTTTTTTAACCCTTAAAATGGTAAAATGGAAGTATGAATAAATTTAAGCTTTTCATTATCATAGAAATTGTATTGCTCGTTCTCTTGGGAATCTCCTTAGTTAGAAATCCTATCTTTCTAGTTGTTCTTGCGATTGGTCTGTTTTTGGGCTATCTCTCAAATCATGTCAATTCGTGGACGGCGCAAAAAGTCCTGCAACAAATCGCCATCGGTTTTGGTGTTGTTGCCTTGATTATGTTTGTGGCTAATGGCTATACTTGGCTGGCCTTGCTCTTTCCTGTGATTGCGGCGATTCTCTTTTGGAAATCATCTAGCACAACTTATACCTCTGTTAATGACCCAAGATTTCACAAATCAGAGGACACGGGATTTGAACGCCGTGCCATTTTTGATAACCAGTCTGAAAATGCTGTCTCTCGCTTGTCTGGCAATGATGTTATCGACTTGGGTTGCACGACTTTTCAACCGACGGGTAATGATTTGACCATTAAAAAAGCATCTGGGAATACGAAAATTATCGTACCTGAAGATGTGGCGGTCATGCTAGATGTGACGGCTCTTTCAGGAGTTGTCAAAATTTACGATGATATTACCAAGGTCAATACAGAACACGTCAGATATATGACGGAAGAGTTTGGCACATCGGATAAACGCATCCGAATCACTGTACATGTCGGTCGTGGTAATGTAGAAGTAGTCAAAGGATAGACGGAGATGATCTTAAAACGCAATATTGTCGCGAGTTTCATCACTTGGTTTCTTATCACTTTGGGTGCTACCATAGCCTTGCTCAGTCTGCTCAACATCAACTTATTTGATGTCAAAACGACCTGGCTGACCTTGACGGTCTCGGCAGTTTTAACGCTCGTCTACGCCGTCTTCTTTTTGATGCAATATGGCGAGGAGAAGTCACGCTTGACGCATGATATTGATAAAATCCTAAGTAATGAAAACCCAGAACTCGAGAGTCTACAGCCCCTTTCTAAAAGGATGCAGGAGATGTCTCTGGAGTTGCAAAATCTCTCTGTCACCCAAAATATAGAGCAGGCGGCGATTGTTGAGGCTGAACGCATTCGGATTTCACGAGAACTGCATGATTCAGTTAGTCAGGAATTATTTGCGGCGACCATGATCTTATCTTCTGTGGTCGATAACCCGAATTTGACGTCGAAACAAATCACCAGTCAGGCGACTTTGACCTTGAAAATTTTGCATGAGGCACAAGATGAGATGCGGGCTTTGTTACTGCATTTGCGACCATCAGAGTTAGCAGATAAGACCTTGACTGAAGGTCTGAATGCGCTAATAGATGAACTTCAAGCCAAAATATCTGCGAAAATATCAGCTAATATTGCTGAAATCAAGGCTGATAAAAATATCGAAAACAACATTTTCCGAATGACGCAAGAATTGCTGTCGAATACGCTACGCCATGCCAAAGCGCAAAATATCCATATTTCTTTTAGTCAAACGGCAGGGATGTTGGTGCTTGTGGTCAAGGATGATGGTGTTGGGTTTGATCCGACAGTAGGTAAGACGGCTAGTCAAGGTTTGAAAAATATCAGGGAGCGGACACTTTCTTTGGGTGGGACTGTTGAGTTGAACTCTGCGCCCGGAGCTGGAACAGTCGTTAAAATTGTAATCCCAAAGGTTAAATAAGTTAGGAATGAAGATGGAAAAAATAACAGTCATGCTCGTAGACGACCATCAAATGGTGCGTCTGGGACTTTCAAGCTATCTCAATATGCAGGACGATTTGTCAGTCGTGGCAGAAGCCGTTAATGGTTTAGATGGCGTTCAAAAAGCTAAACAACATCGGCCGGACGTGATTTTAATGGACTTAGTCATGGATGAGATGGATGGTATAGAGGCCTCAAAAGCCATTCTACTTGAAAATCCTGAAGCTAAGATTTTAATCTTGACCAGCTTTTTGGATGATGAAAAGATCTTTCCAGCCCTTGAAGCGGGTGTCAAAGGTTATATCTTGAAAACGTCTCAGGCTCATGAAATTGCCGCTTCTGTTCGCAAGATTGCGGAAGGTCAAGATGTCATTTCGGAAAGTGTTCGGGCTAAAATCTATGAAAAGAAAAACGCCCAACCAGAACTACATGAAGATTTAACGGCACGTGAAGCAGAAGTTCTAAAAGAAATCGCTAAGGGCTTGTCCAATCAAGAAATTGCGGATGAGCTTTATATTTCACTGAAAACCGTTAAAACACATGTATCAAATATCCTGTCTAAGTTACAAGTAGAAGATCGCACACAAGCTGCGATTTATGCCATTAAGCACAAAATTGCTTGAAAATGATATAATAGGGACATGGAAAAATTATTAAACAAAGCGAAAGATATCAAAATTATTTTTTTTGATATTGATGATACGCTACGCGTGAAAGATACTGGTTTTATGCCAGCATCTCTAACTCATATTTTTGAGATGCTACATCAAAAAGGTATTTTAACAGGTATTGCAACTGGAAGAAATCTTTGTGGTGTGGTACCAGAAATCAAAGCATTGCATCCTGATTTCTTTGTCACGGCAAATGGTGCTTATGTGATAGATAAGTCGGATCAAGTAATTTATAAACAGTCACTTCCCCAAAAAGTGGTTTTAGATATCGTAGAATGGTTGACGTCATCTTCGGCTGAGTATGTTGTTTACGGTGCCGATCAGGTTGTTGCCTCTGCTTGGTCTGATACGATGCAATCAGCTATTGAGCCGATATATGGTCAATTACCAATTGATCCAGATTATCATTTGACACATGATATTTACCAAATGGTAACCATGTCAGAGCATGATGATCAGCTTACCTTGCCCGAAAAACTGTCTGAAAGCGTTCGAATGGTGCGTTGGCATGAGCACTCATCTGACATTGTGCCATTGAACGGCAGTAAGGCAGTAGGTGTTTCACAAGTACTAGACCAATTAGGTTTAAGTGTCGAAAACGTGATGAATTTTGGAGACGGCTTAAACGATGTCGAACTTTTCGATCTTGGTGGTCTCTCCGTTGCCATGAAAGTTTCCCATCCTAAAATTTTGGAAATGGCGGACTACATTACAGACACCGTTGAAAACGATGGTATAGAAAAGGCTTTGAAAGCACTTAACATCCTATAACAATATAAAAGACTTTGAGCGTACATCAGTTCGCGAAAGACACCGCCTGGCCAGAACGCCAGCACAGAAAGAGGAATAAATAATATGACAATCACTTACCCACAAACAGACCTAGCAAACTATACTGGCACAGTCGCTACAATTCATACTAACCTTGGAGATTTAACCGTTAAATTATTTGACGATGTTGCACCTAAAACAGTTAAAAATTTCGTTGAATTGGCAGAAAAAGGCTATTATAATGGTGTGATTTTCCACCGTATCATACGTGATTTCATGATCCAAGGTGGCGATCCAACAGGGACAGGCATGGGTGGTGAATCAATCTATGGTGAAAAATTTGAAGATGAATTTTCTGAAAATGTCTTCAACATCCGTGGAGCACTTTCAATGGCTAATGCTGGTCCTAATACAAATGGTAGCCAATTTTTCATCGTTCAAAATGAAAACCTTCCTTACGATAAATCTGCCCTTGTTAAAGGTGGCTGGCCAGAAGAAATTGCTGAAATCTACACAGCTGGTGGCACACCGCATTTAGATGGTCGTCACACTGTTTTCGGTCAATTAGCTAACGCTGAAAGTTTTGAAACGCTTGACCGCATTGCTAAAGAACCAACAGGTTCTCAAGATAAACCAGAAAATGATGTTGAAATCATCAGCATCGATTTAGAGAAAAAATAAGACCATGACTGATAAACCTATTAAAATTGGGGATATTATTAAGGCTGAAATTACTGGTTTACAAAAATACGGTGCCTTTGTCAAATTTGGTAAACATCGTGGCTTGATTCATATCTCAGAAATCAAATCAGGGTATGTTGCGGATATTCACGATGTGATTGAGGTTGGACAAACTTGTCAGGCGCAGGTGATTGACGTTGATGAGTTCAATGGTAAAATTTCACTCAGTTTGAGGACGTTAGAAAAACATCCACAAACGCATCATGTTCAGCGGAGATTTCACTTTAATAATCCAGCCAATAAAATTGGCTTTCAACCTTTTAAAGAGCAATTAACTGATTGGACCAAAGAACAAATGATTTATCTAAAAGGTCGTAAGGAAGATGTTACAGTTTAATCATTTGATGTTTTGACAGACAACACAAATTATTTAGAGTACTTGGCGATCAATCGCAGTCTAAAGGCTTTCTAATCAGGTAAATAGGGATAGGAAAAATAGGATATGAACGAAAAGGTTTTAAAAATCGTCCAGAAAATTTTTAATGTAATCTCAATTCTTGGGATTATTGCTTGTTTGATTGGCGGTTACTACCTTTATCGTATCGATATTTTACGTGATCCTCAGGCGCTATCAGAACTTGTCATGGCGCATTATATTCTGGGTCCCTTCATTTTCATTGGTCTACAAATTATCCAAGTTGTAATCCCAATCATTCCGGGTGGGATTACGACAGCAGCAGGCGTGATGATCTTTGGCCCTTATGTCGGCTTTCTCTATAACTATGTCGGCATTGTCATCGGATCAATCATCCTCTTTCACATGGGGCGTGTCTATGGTTCTGTTCTGGCTAAAACCTTTATCAAGGAAAAACATTATAATAAGTACATGAGTTGGGTCGATAAAGGTCAAAAGAAGTACGATATTCTATTTTTTATCGCAATTCTTCTACCTGTCGCACCTGACGATGCCTTAGTATTAATTTCTAGTCAAACCAAAATGACCTGGAAATACTTCTTATTTACGATATTCGTCGCAAAACCCCTACCGATATACCTTTACTCCTATCTCCTTATTCACGGGAGTGGCTTTCTCGCCAATCTCCTCACCTAAAAAACACATCAGCCAAGTTTGCCTTGACGGATGTGTTTTTTGCTGTAACGATCATAGTAAATGAAACTAATCAAAGCTAGGGCAAAGCAAAGACTACCAAGTTTGAGCCCTTGTGGGATGAAGGTGAGCTTGACCGTATGCGTTCCTTTTGAAATAGGCACCGTCATGAAACCAGTTTGAGCTTGTTTGATTTTGACAGATTTACCATCTACCTTAGCAGCCCATCCTTTGTCGTAAGGTAGTGTCAGAAACAAATCGCCGTTGGTATTGGCAGAGACGGTAGCTTCTAGCCCATTTTTAATGGCTTTGGCAGTGACTTGATTAGACTTAAGTTTATGAATCGTCGCCGTATAAGTGCTATCTAGCATGGTCCAGAATTCTGTTGTGTCAAAATTAACATATCGATTTTCTGGAAAAGTTAAAGTAATGGTGACTTGTGTTGCTTGTTCAAAATAACCTAAGTTGATGAAAGCCCCGGTATCGTTGGTATTGATAAAGGTGGTGCGACCATTGATGCTGACTTTGACGTACTCGGCTTCGGTATTTTGATAGGTGACATCAGAAAGTTTGAGATAGGCTTGCCCACCGGCAGGTGCTGTCACAGTATAGGAGAGTGTGATATCATCACTACCTTTTTGAGTTAGCGTTACTCGACCTTTGCCACCCGTGATAGTACCAGTTGTCGTTTCTTTATCGATATAAAACTGTTCGAAAAATGTTGTATCTGTTCCAGATAGTTGGTTGACAAACTTGGTTTGATTGGCCAAGATATTCTTCTCTGTTAATTTGACATCTTTGTAGCCATTTTCGACAAAAATGGCTGGCGGTAAGACGTAGGAGTTTTGTGTCAGATTAGGGAGGGCAGGATTGGACGGAATAAAGCCATATTTATCAGGTTGTGTCGTATTGAGGTTATATCGGATATTGAAAACTGAATCCATAAGTAAGGTATTAAGTGGATAGCGAAGATTAAGATTAGTGCCAGTTGATTGAAAACCAAGGAGATTAAGTGTGGCTGAGGATTTACGATTTCTCACAGAGGAGAACTGACCCAGTGATTTGTAACCATATTTCATACCATCATTGGCAGTGTCAGGCTTAGTCTCATCCATGCGATAAAAATCGGTATCTTTCGCAATTGCTTTAGCTGCTGGCTGAATTTTCTTAGTGTGGTCATCATAGGAAGTCCGTGAGGCGTAGTGCCATTCTTCAGAGATACCGTTGAGTTGATAATAGCCGTTGATACCTAATTCGAAAATCATGAAAATGGCAATAAAAATGGGGAAGGCGTTTGGTAGAAGCCATTTTTTGCGATTAGCGATAATGATAATCAAATATGCTAAGGCAAATAGTAGGGTTAAGGAGAGATTAAGACCTTTGATATAAGCATAATGTCGACTGACTGCTGTCGCTACAAAGCCTGCTGACAAGGCAAAGACAGTTAATCCAAGCCAATGGAGACGGATTTCTGACAGTCGTGTCAATGTTTCAGCTGCCATGAGAATGATTAATAGGCTAAAGACAAAGCTATAGCGGTGGAGGAACATGTTGGGTGTGTGCATCCCTTGCCAGAAGAGGTCCAGCGGGCGCAGGTAGAAGGAGGCGATGATAAAGCTGAGGAGGGCGAGGTAGGAAAATTTTGTACGTAGGCGGATGGATTTGGTAACAAAGAAGAGGGTTGCGAGAAGTAGCGGGAGTAGGCCGATATAGATCGTGGGTACAGCGCCGTACTGGGTGGTGTCATAGCTTGCGACGAAGTTTTTGGCGAAAACGTCGAAGTACCAGGATTTTTCTGTAAAGAGTTCGGTGATTTTGGTAAAGCTTTCGCCGTTGGCTTTCAAATCGAGATACATGGGTAGAATCATGATGAGGCTGGTGCAACCTGCTAGGAGCGATGTGATGGCAAAATCTAGCGTTTTACGCCAAGACCAGCCGTCAAAGCTGAGTCTGACTAAGAAATAGCCGATGAGAAAGAGTGCCATCATAAAGCCAAAATAGTAATTTTGGATGAAAAGTAGGGTTAAGCTTACGTAATAAAGTCGGCGTTTGCCTTGCGCCATCATGCTGTGGAGGCCACAGATGATGAGGGGGAGCCAGATAAAGACGTCGAGCCACATGATGATTTCGGATTGATTGACAATGAAACTCATGAGGGCATAGGCACTGGATAAGCTGATGATGAGCCAATTTGACAGGGCACGGTACATATTTTTGAAAGCGACAAAGCCAGATAGTCCGATCAAACCAAATTTAAGTAGGGTTAGCAGATAAAGGCCGTCAGGCATATTTGAAGCGTTAAAAAAATAAGTCAGTGGCATGAGCAGGCTGCCTAAATAATAGGATGAAAAACTAAGGAAGTTCAGCCCCAAACCACTGGTGAAGGTGTAAAAGAAGCCGGAGCCATGATGTAAAATATCTGAAAAGAGCGCGTGAAAAGCGACATACTGGTGGTAGGCATCACCGGCTAAAACTGTCTTATCGCTCCCCCAATAAATGCCAATTAAGGCAAAGTTCAAGAGCATGATTAGGAGCGGAATGAAGAAGCTGCAAATAAGCGCAATTTTATTTTTTTTGATAAAAGCTAACATAAGTTTATTGTATCATCTTTTAGAAAAATATAGGGTGGCAGGTTATAAGAAAAGTGATAAGCAATCTTGTCATTTGTCACAAATTTTGATAGAATTAAGCTAATATGAGAAATTCAAAACCAACTCAAAATCAACCCGTTAGTAAGGCCGCTGTTGCTGGTCTTATTTTGGCGATTATTCCAATCACAGCCCTTCCAGGACTGATTTTTAGCTTGACTGCTTTTGAACATATTGATGCCCATGACTTGAAAGGTCATCAATTTGCCAAACTCGGGACGATTATTTCAATCCTCTGGATGATTATTTTTATCATCACTGGATTTTTCCTCTTCAAATATTTTGGTTAAGGCAGGCAACAATAAAAAGGCAACACATTAATATTAGCCATGTGGCTAAAATAATATTTTTTTATTCTAAAAATTGGCATAGACCAATTTTTTTGTTATAATGACACTATAAAACGTTTTCATAAGATGTGGGAACGTCTTA
>OBMA010002354.1_pt1 | contig 11079 bp, 8 predicted proteins | sample 1539141 | NCBI WGS metagenome assembly OBMA01 (sample SAMEA3991484, study PRJEB22521) | metagenome | biome: anthropogenic terrestrial biome; feature: sewage plant; material: raw primary sludge | place: Sweden | collected 2012-09-26 | reverse complement strand
CAACTAAACGTTAGACGCGTTGCAAGTAACGGTTAATGGCGGCTCAAGTAGCCATTAGTTGCATCTCAGGAAGGCAAAATCGCTAAATTGGAGCATATTTTCCACGCATTAATGTTCCCTTTCCGGTTTTTCAGCTTCCAGTTTGATAAATATAAAAGCTAGATTCAAACAGCAAGTGATACACTTTTTTGTGAATAAAAGTTTACAAAACAACGAGAAACTCCAAGAGGTTGTCTTGCGGTGTGGGCTCGAAGCCTCCATGAGCAGAGTTAAGTATCCAAACAAAATGAAAAGAGCAGACCTTAAATCTCCCCAAGATTAATTTCCTTTGGGTGTGTATAAATAATAACATTTAAAAAAGTTCAGACCGCCTTTTTAAGGCAATCTGAACCTATTCTTTGTGCTTTTAGGGTTTTACCGGATAGCTCTCTTTGTCAATAGGCAAACAAAATAAGAATATAAAAATATGCATTGATTATCAAGAATATACGATTTTTATATAGAAGCAAAAAATGATGATTATTTTCCTTTCAGCAAATCGCGGATTTCACTCAGTAATATTTCTTCTTTGTTTGGAGTAGTTGGGGGCGCAGGTGTAACAGGCTCTTCTCTCTTCTTTGTGAGTTTATTGATACATTTGACTAGAATGAACACACAGAATACAATTATTATAAAGTTGAGTAATGTTTGTATGAAATTACCATAGTTGATGGTGGCTGGTGCCAGTTTTTCAAACCCCGAGTCGATTGAAGGCAATGTTATTTTCAAATCTTTGAAATTTACACCACCAATCATCCAACCTATAGGTGGCATGATTATATCATCAACAATTGAAGATACGATTTTACCGAAAGCAGCACCAATGATTACACCGACAGCCATATCCATGGCATTGCCTTTGACTGCGAATTCTTTAAACTCATTTATAAAATTACTCATAATACGTATTTTTTTATATAATTTAATAGTGATTTCGTGTGCAAATATAGAAAATATTTTGTAACTTTGCGCCCGAAAAGAAGAAAAAAACTTTGTTGCGTGACTTTTTGAATGTTTTATGTTGTATTTTGAGGGTTTCGCTAAAAGCTGAAAATTAATAGGTATATATTTAACCCTTTAATTAAATAAAAGTAAAATGATTAAAATTGGTATTAACGGATTTGGCCGTATCGGTCGTTTCGTTTTCCGTTCTACTCTTGAAGAGGCTAACAAGAACGACGTTGTAGTAGTAGGTATCAATGACCTTCTGCCTGTTGAATACATGGCTTACATGCTGAAGTATGATACAATGCACGGAAATTTCAACGGAACTATCGAGGCTGATGTTGAGAAAAACGAGTTGATCGTTAACGGCAACCACATTCGTATCACAGCAGAGAAGGATGCTGCTGATTTGAAGTGGAATGAGATTGATGCTGAATATGTAGTTGAGTCTACTGGTTTCTATTTGACCATGGACCGTGCTGAGAAACATATCCAAGCTGGTGCTAAATACGTTGTTCTCTCTGCTCCTTCTAAGAAGGGTGATGATGGCCGTCAGGCTGACATGTTCGTTTGCGGTGTTAATACAGACAAATATGCAGGACAGACAATCGTTTCTAATGCTTCATGTACAACAAACTGCTTGGCTCCTATTGCTAAGGTATTGAACGACAAGTTCGGTATTGCTGATGGTTTGATGACAACCGTTCACTCTACAACTGCTACACAGCGTACCGTTGATGGTCCTTCTTTGAAGGATTGGCGTGGTGGTCGTGCTGCTTCTGGCAATATTATCCCGTCTTCAACAGGTGCTGCAAAGGCTGTAGGTAAGGTTATTCCTGAACTGAATGGCAAGTTGACTGGTATGTCAATGCGCGTTCCTACTTTGGACGTTTCTGTTGTTGACTTGACAGTTAACCTCGTTAAGCCTGCTTCTTATCAGGAAATTTGCGACGCTATGAAAGCTGCATCTGAGGGTGAGTTGAAAGGTGTTCTGGGTTATACAGAAGATGCTGTGGTTTCTTCAGACTTCCTTGGCTGCCCATTGACATCAATCTTTGATGCTAAGGCTGGTATAGCTCTTACAGATAAGTTTGTTAAGGTCGTATCTTGGTATGATAACGAGATTGGTTACTCACACAAGGTAGTTGAGTTGATTAAAATCATGAAGAAGTGCAATGGCTAATTTCTAGCAATTTGCAATAAAATAAGCCGTTCAGTATTGCTGGACGGCTTTTTTTTATTATTTTTGCCAACGAATGAAGAAATTGATTACCATACTGGGACCTACTGCGAGTGGAAAGACGTCTTTGGCAACTGCCCTAGCGGTTGAAATTGGAGCTGAAATTATCAGTGCTGACAGTCGGCAGGTGTATCGCGGTATGAGTATAGGTACAGGCAAAGACCTGGATGATTATGTGGTTGATGGAGTACCTGTGGCTTATCATCTAATTGATATTGCAGCCCCTGGTACTAAATACAATCTTTTTGAATATCAGCAGGATTTTATGGATTCCTATCGGGATATAATTTCGCGTGGTATAACACCTGTGTTATGTGGTGGTACAGGACTATATATTGAGGCTGTGCTAAAGGGATATTCTTTGTCTCCAGTACCACAGAATCAAGAGTTGCGTAGCAGTCTGGCAGAAAAATCATTAGAAGAACTTATACTGATGCTTGTGGAATTGAAGTCGAAAAATAATTCCAATATGCATAATAAAACAGATGTTGATTCGGTACAACGTGCCATACGTGCCATAGAAATCGAGACTTATAATATGAAGCATCCCGTTGAAATGCGGCAGATGCCAGGCATAGATTCCATTATTATAGGTGTTGATATCAATCGTGAAGATAGGCGGAATAAGATTTCCAAACGACTGAAACAGCGTTTGGAAAACGGGATGTTGGATGAGATAAAGGGGTTGCTCGACAATGGTATCCGGGCAGATGATCTAATTTATTATGGGTTGGAATATAAATATGTGACTGAATACCTAATTGGCAAGACTACTTATGACGAGATGTTTAGTGGGTTGGAAATAGCTATTCACCAGTTTGCAAAGAGGCAGATGACATGGTTTAGGGGTATGGAGCGACGTGGATTTACAATCCACTGGATAGATGCAAATCAGCAGATGAAAGATAAAATTAGCAAAATATTGGACCTATGGCAGTAAACGATTCACGGTGGGGCATTCTGTATTGCCCGAAAAATTCGTTGCATCCGCAGAAAAGATGGGATAAGTTGGAACGATGCCTGCATGATAATCAAATCGAGTTTGATTTTGTGCAAAGTGAAAATACAGGCAGTGTGGAAAGGCTTGTCAAAATGTTGATTAACAACGGATACAAGACAATTATCATTGTAGGTGGCGATTCTGCTCTGAATGACGCTGTGAATTGTCTGATGCAGGTGGAACTGACAGTGCGTAATGATATCGCTTTAGGCTTGATACCCAATGGTCTGATGAATGATTTTGCTCATTTTTGGGGATTTAAGGAGGGTGAGATTGAAGAAAACGTAAAATGGTTGAAGTCACGCCGTGTGCGCAAGATAGACTTGGGCAGGATAAACTATAAAAATAAGAAAGGTGAGTCATGTCATCGGTATTTTCTCAATTGCGTGAATATAGGTCTTATTGCTTCGATTATGAATTTACGACGCAAGACTCGCCATTTATTTGGCTCGCGCACGGTATCTTTTATCTTCTCTTTTATACTTATGATTTTTCAACGTCTAGAATATAAAATGAATATCAGAATAAACACAGATGTGATAAAGCGCAAGGTTATGACCTTGTGTGTTGGAAATGCGCGGGGATACGGGCAGACTCCAAGTGCCGTGCCGTATAATGGTCTTTTGGATGTGTCTGTGGTGTATCATTCCGAGATTACACAAATGTTTGAGGGTATTTATTTATTTTTAAATGGCAAATTTTTGAATCATCGCAGCGTGCATCCATATAGAACTCGCGAAATTGAGATTAATGAAGCCATACATGCTATGGTCGGTGTGGACGGCAGGTTGATGAATACGCCTGTAGGGCCATTCACAATCAATGTAGAGCAGGAAGTTATAAACTTTTTGATTCCTGACTGATTACCCCAATTTGGAAACCTTGCGCAACTCTTCATCTTGAATTATCTTGATTTTCCTACCATCAATGGCAATCAGTTTTTCGTTTGCGAAACTTGACAATGTTCGTATGGCATTGCTTGTCGTCATGTTTGATAGATTAGCCAAATCCTCTCTGCTGAGGTATATGCTTATGGTATATCCATCTTCCTCTATGCCATAGCTGTCTTTCAAGAACAAAAGCGCTTCGGCAAGACGTCCGCGAATGTGCTTTTGAGTGAGATTAACTGTGCGATCGTCAGAAGCCCCCAGTTCCTTAGATAGGTGTTTTATAAAGAAGAAACTTATATTATAGTTTTCTTTCATCAGTTGGACTGTGATTTCTATTGGAATCGTAGCTACAGTAGAAGGCTCGAATGCCATGCCTACCGTCTTGTATTCCTCGTTGGCAAAATACGCGCGATAACCAAAAAATTCAATTGGTTTGATCACTCTCAGAATCTGGTTCCTTCCTCCTATACCATCTTTGTATATCTTTACCTTTCCGGCGATTAGGCAGAGCATCATGTCGGGGCTGTCCAAGTCTTTGTAAATGATTTCGTTTTTCTTATAATGGTATATTGTAATGCTATCCAAGAGCAATGCTTGTTGCCCTTCTGTCAGTGGTGCCCATAATTCAGAAATGCCTTTGACAACATTCAGTTTGTTGTAATCATCCTTTGCTAACATATACCTATATTTCAAAAATAAAAACGTTGCGCCATAACCTCATTGCGTCTTGTTTACGAATTTGTTTCCCAAATATTTTTGGTTGTACAAAATTAGTTCTTTTTATTCTAATAATTAAATATTTTGACGATTTTTATATTATAAAACATAAAATGTGCTCAAATTGGCAAAAATAGTGTGATATAATTTTGCGTTGCAAGTAATATTTATTAATTTTGAGCACATATAAAGACGTGAGTGAGTAAAATTCACAAACTGTCTAATGCAAAATTGATAAACATTTAAACCTTAATTGAGAACTATGAGTTATCTACGATTCGAGAAAGCTCTGATGACTAATTTGGAAGAGTCACTACCGAAAGAGTTGCTTCGCACCAACCGTTCGGGAGCGTATTCTTGTTCTACAATTGTCGACTGTAACACCCGAAAGTATCATGGTCTTCTAGTTGTTCCTGTTCCGGAACTTGATGATGAAAATCATGTGTTACTATCGTCGCTCGATGTTACTGTAATTCAGCATGGTGCTGAATTCAATTTAGGCCTGCACAAGTATCAGGGCAACAATTACAGTCCTAAAGGTCACAAATACATTCGAGAGTTTGCTTGTGACAAAGTACCCACCACGCTCTATCGTGTGGGTGGTGTAGTGTTAAAAAAAGAAGTGGTCTTCCAACATTACGAAGATCGAATATTGTTGCGTTACACGTTGGTCGATGCTCATTCGGCAACGACGCTTCGTCTACGTCCATTCCTAGCTTTCCGCAGTGTACGTCAGTTCACGCATGAGAATTCTACAGCGAGCCGTAATTTCTCGCTTGTTGATAATGGTATCTCGACCTGCATGTATGCAGGTTATCCTGATTTGTACATGCAGTTCAGCAAGAAGAATGAGTTCGTTTTTCAGCCTGACTGGTATCGGGGTGTTGAGTATCCGAAGGAGCAGGAACGTGGCTATGCATCCAATGAGGATCTCTATGTGCCGGGGTATTTCGAGATGAATATCAAGAAGGGCGAGAGTATTGTGTTTGCTGCCTCCACGTCTGAATGTAAGACAACTGGATTGAAGCGTCTTTTCGATAAAGAGGTGGATGAGCGAAATCCCCGTGACAATTTTTTCCACTGTTTGGTCAATGCCGCGCATCAATTTCATATCCGTAAGAAAAATGATGACCGTTACCTGCTAGCCGGCTATCCATGGTTTAAATGTCGCGCCCGTGATACATTCATCGCTCTACCAGGATTAACTCTTGCGATAGAGGAGCAAGATTATTTTGAACTTGTGATGAAAACTGCAGTTAAAGGTTTGCGGGAGTTTATGGAAGGCAAGCCTCGTACAGTGAAAATATACGAGATGGAGCAGCCAGATGTCCCGCTTTGGTGCGTATGGGCAATCCAACAATATGCTAAGGATGCCGGAAATCAAAAATGTATGGAGATGTATGGTGATTTGCTTCTGGACATAATCAATTATATAAAGACGGGTAAACATCCGAATCTGCGTCTCGATGATAATGGTTTGTTGTATGCAGATGGCAAAGATAAGGCCATTACATGGATGAATTCTACGGCTAATGGACGTCCTGTAGTTCCACGTTCTGGTTACATAGTAGAGTTTAATGCTTTGTGGTACAATGCTTTGAAATTTGCATCTTCAATGTTTTCAGAATATGCAGAACAGGATAAAGTGGCAGATATTGAGGCCTTGGCAGAACGTTGCAGGCAATCGTTTGTCAACACTTTTTTGAATGAATACGGATATCTGTTTGATTATGTTGATGGCAACATGATGGATTGGAGTGTACGCCCGAATATGATTTTTGCCGTTGCTTTGGATTATTCTCCATTGAGTCAGGACCAGAAGAAGACTGTGTTGGATGTATGTACGCGTGAATTGCTTACCCCCAAGGGATTGCGCTCGTTGTCTCCGAAGAGTGGAGGCTATAATCCCATATATGTAGGCCCGCAAACTCAACGTGATTACGCATATCATCAAGGCACAGCGTGGCCGTGGCTTGGGGGATTTTATATGGAGGCTTGTCTGCGTCTGTATAAACGTACACGCTTGAGTTTTATTGAACGTCAGATGGTGGGATATGAGGATGAAATGTCATACCATTGTCTTGGCACAATTTCCGAACTCTTTGATGGTAACCCTCCGTTCTATGGACGTGGAGCTACTTCTTTTGCCATAAATGTGGCAGAGATTCTGCGTACATTGGAGTTGTTAGAAAAATATCACTATTAAATCAAGGAGGAGATTACTATATGAAAGTATTAATGTTTGGATGGGAGTATCCTCCTCATATTCTTGGAGGTCTGGGTACAGCCAGTTTTGGAATTGCCGAAGGTCTTCATGCCCAGGGAGATATGGAAATTACTTTCTGTCTTCCTAAACCATGGGGTGATGAAGATAAAGTGGCAGCCAATATTATAGCGATGAATTGTGTGCCAATTGTATGGCGTGATGTGGATTATGATTATGTCAAAAATCGCGTAGGGAATGTTATGGTTCCCGATACATATTTCCAATTACGTGACCATCTGTATAACGATTTCAACTACATGAATGTTAATGATCTTGGGTGTGTTGAGTTTTCTGGTCGCTACCCAGACAATTTGCACGAAGAGATAAATAATTATTCAATAGTGGCGGGTGTGGTTGCCCGTTCTCGGGAGTTTGACATAATCCATGCTCATGACTGGTTGACTTATCCTGCAGGTATTCATGCCAAACAGGTTTCTGGCAAACCGTTATGTATACATGTCCATGCTACAGACTTTGATCGTTCTCGTGGACACGTTAATCCTACTGTCTATTCAATTGAAAAGAACGGTATGGACAATGCCAATTGCATCATGTGTGTGTCCGAACTCACAAGGCAGACCGTTATCAACCAGTATCATCAAGATCCACGTAAGTGTTTCACTGTACACAATGCCGTTTATCCATTGCGACAAGATTTGCAGGATATACCACGTCCCGACCACACCGGCAAAGAAAAAGTTGTTACGTTCTTGGGTAGACTGACTATGCAGAAAGGGCCAGAATACTTTGTAGAGGCTGCTAATATGGTGCTTCATCGTACGCGCAACGTGCGTTTCTGCATGGCAGGTTCTGGCGATATGATGGATCAAATGATATATCTTGCAGCCGAGTGCGGCATCGCCGACCGTTTCCATTTCCCCGGATTTATGCGAGGTAAGCAGGTCTACGAGTGCCTAAAAGATTCGGATGTATATGTGATGCCATCTGTGAGTGAACCTTTTGGTATTTCTCCTCTTGAAGCAATGCAGTGTGGTACGCCTTCGATTATTTCCAAACAGAGTGGTTGCGCAGAAATTCTGACCAATTGCATAAAATTGGATTATTGGGACATTCATGCATTGGCCGATGCTATTTACAGCATTTGCCACAATGATAGCTTATTCCACTATTTGCAAGATGAGGGCAAACGTGAAGTCGACCAAATTACGTGGGAGAAAGTAGGTCTATGGATTCGCGAACTTTATGAGCGGGCATTAGGCTGGAGATAGAATTAACTGGATAAATTAATATTTAAGAATCAAAATCAGATGAAAACAATTTGTTTATATTTTGAAATACATCAGATAATACATCTCAAACGATATCGTTTCTTTGATATTGGAACCGATCATTATTATTATGATGATTATGAGAATGAGCGCAGTATAACTGATATTATGGAGCGCTCATATATGCCAGCACTTAATGCTCTGCATAGCATGATAAAGGACAGTGGAAAGTTTTTCAAAGTAGCTTTTTCTCTGTCGGGTGTGGGTATTGAACAGCTTGAGATGCGTGCCCCGCAAGTGCTTGAAAAACTTCAGGAGCTAAATGAAACGGGATGTGTGGAATTTCTTGCAGAGCCATATTCTCATGGTTTGGCGTCACTTGTTAATGAGGAAAGTTTTGCCCGCGAAGTGAAGAAACAGTGTGAGAAGATGAAGGAATATTTTGGGCAGACACCTAAAGTATTGCGTAATTCATCATTAATATATAGTGATGACATAGGTTTGCAGGTCTCGCAAATGGGATTTAAGGGAATGCTTACGGAGGGTGCAAAACATGTCTTGGGCTGGAAGTCTCCGCATTATGTATATAATTGTGCGTTGGCTCCTAATCTTAAGTTGCTGTTGCGTGATGTTAATCTTAGTGACGATATTTCTCTTCGTTTCAACAATGAGGATTGGGATGGATATCCACTGTTTGCTGATAATTATGTGAGTAAGATTGTGTCTTTACCAAGTGAAGAGCAAGTGATAAACATCTTTATGGAACTCTCTTCGTTGGGAATTGCGCAGCCTCTTTCAAGCAATATACTTGAATTTATGAAGGCTTTGCCTGCTTGTGCTAAGGCACAGGGCATTAATTTTTCCACACCTACAGAAATATGCATGAAGATGAATAGTGTTGGGGCTCTTGATGTTCCTGATACACTATCATGGGTGGATGAGGAGCGAGATGCCAGTAGCTGGCTTGGTAATCCAATGCAACGAGAGGCATTCAATAAACTTTACAGCATTGCCGATCGCGTGCGCATAGTTGATGATCCGCGTATCAATCAGGATTGGGATTATTTGCAGGCATCCAATAATTTCCGTTTCATGACTACTAAACCAACTAACATAGGATTGGACCGTGGTATTTATAGCACTCCATTTGATGCATTTACAAATTATATGAATATACTTGGTGATTTCATAACTCGTGTAAACAGCCTTTATCCGGAAGAAATTGATAATGAAGAGTTGAATGGGCTTATTACGACAATAAAAAATCAAGGCGACGAGATTGAAATGAAAGAAAAAGAAATTGTTCGTCTGCAGACAAAGATTGAAAAGATGCAGGCTGCCGAAGAAAAGTTGAAGGTTAAAGCAAATAAGGCAAAATCTAAGCCCAAAGTTGCAGCAAAGAAGTTGACAGCGGAACAAGCCACAATTGATAAGAAATAACAATATTTACTTTGTAAATATGGTGTATTAAAATAGAAATGAACCCCGATAGTTGGACAATAAACTATCGGGGTTCATTTCTATTTTAATACACCACATTTTTATTTGAGAGTCTTCATGTCATAAGGTAAACAGAAATATAAACTTCCTCTGTTGGGCAAATCTCGTCCCGCACGATAACATCTATGTAGGCAATACGTAGCAAATGAGGATATCTACATGCAATGGAAGCTAGTGGTAAGAAACTGGCAGCAATGAGCTATATGATGGTTACACGTAAAGTAGCATATAAAGTGACTATAGAAAAATGGTACATGATAGTCATCTAATTACAATTTTGTCATATAGAAGTAATAAAAAAGAATATTATTATTGTATTTCATTCAATTTATACTATCTTTGCAGTCGCAATTGGTTCATAACGATTGATTAAAAGGGAAAGGGGTGAGAATCCCTTACAGTCCCGCTGCTGTAAGCGGTCCTTTATGACGGTGAACACGCATGCCACTGAATATTTTTCGGGAAGGCGTTCACTTGTTTGGATTGCAAAGTCAGAAGACCTGCCGTTGCCATTATTAATGATTCCTGCTCTCGAGGAAGGGCGCGAACGTATTTATTTTCAATTATTATGTGCAGACAGTTTGCTGTATTATGCCTGGCTTTATTCGCTCTATTAGCCATTGACGCACGTGCGCAATCCGATTCCATTACCGGTAAGACACACTCATTGATTGGTGTAGAGGTACGTTCTCATGGAGTGTTATCCAATGTGATGTCAGCTGTGCCAACTCAGAGTCTTCAAGGCAGTATGATGCAACAGATGGGAATGATGTCACTCAGCGATGCCGTGAAGCATTTTACCGGTATCAATGTGCGTGATTATGGCGGTATTGGTGGAATGAAAACAGTGAGCGTGCGAAATCTTGGTGCTCATCATACCGCTGTGAGCTATGATGGTGTCACTGTGAGCGATGCTCAGGCAGGGCAGATAGATATCGGGCGTTTCACTATAGACAATGTCTCGGAGTTGTCTATGACCCTGGGACAGAGCAGCGACCAAATGCAGAGTGCCCGCCATTATGCGTCAGCAGGAGTGCTGTCGGTAGAGACCGAGCGCCCGTATTTCACAGACAAAAAATATGGATTGCGTGCACGTATGCGTAGTGGATCTTTCGGCTTGACAGTTCCGTCATTGCGCTATTGGCATCGATTGGACAGTAGCACGTCTGTCTCTGTTGACGGAACATTTATGCGTGCTGATGGAGCATATCCGTTTATGCTCACTAACGGTCGGTTGAAAACGTATGAGAAAC
>OBMA010002353.1_pt1 | contig 11080 bp, 10 predicted proteins | sample 1539141 | NCBI WGS metagenome assembly OBMA01 (sample SAMEA3991484, study PRJEB22521) | metagenome | biome: anthropogenic terrestrial biome; feature: sewage plant; material: raw primary sludge | place: Sweden | collected 2012-09-26 | reverse complement strand
AGGAGCATTAGGACTGCAGGGCATCGGCTCGCTCCTTCAGATAGTATTCTTATATTCATAATATTAGTTTTTATTTCATCGTCTAAAGTTCTTTTGTGTTCATTTGAATACAAAGAATTTTTAAATTTATAGTTACTTTCATTCATTTTATGTAATGCTTCTTTTACCTTTTTATAATAAATAGAAGGTAACTTAGAAAATTCTTCACCTATATTTCTTATAATCTCTGTAGGTGTTGTATAGAATATTCTTCCATATCCATTGTCTCTCATAATCTTTGTAAGAGCAATAAAAACTCTTTCTTCAAATTCTCCTGGAATTGTTCTATTTACTAAAGGGGTTACTTCTATATAAGATGTTCCATCTGTTTTAAAATGATATTTCATTATTTGATTTTTTTTAAGCCTTTTATTCTTAGAAAAAATTGGGTATTCAACAATATTCATTTCCATACGAATAAGATCTTTATTTTTTTCCATCTCAATTAAAGAGTTATCTACATTCAGATACTCTTCAACTATTTCTACTGGACTTTCAAGTTCTATAACTTCATCATACTCTGTATCCAAAAATTCCTCATTACTAACCACTAATTTATTATTATTCATCATAAGAGACTCCTTAAAATATGCACATCCATAAAAATATCCTCATATAACTCTGTTATCAACCGTTATTTAATGAGGAAATTAATATATAATACCTTTTTTGTTTAAACTATGTCAAGTTTAAAAATAAATTTGACGATATTTTATGAGGTTAATAAAAATAAAATTAACGCATATAAATGAGGATTTGTAAATGACGCAATTTAATGAAGAGTATTGACGATATTTTATGAGGATGATTGGCGACATAATATGAGGATGAATAACATATTTTTAAGAAGATTCATAACGATATTTTATGAGGACGACTAACGTAATCTTATGAGGACGATTGGCGCAATCTTATGAGGATTGACTGTTGTTTTATTCCAATAAAATCAGTTTATTGAGCTTCTCTATAATAACTTAAACAACTTAATATCTTTTAAATAACTACTAACAGTAAAAAATAAGTAGTAGTTTTTCATATTATATTCATAACATTACGGTATTATTAAAAACTTTTCAAAATTAATATATATGATATAATGACTATGTACATAAATAATAAATATATTTAAACAGTTTAAAGAAAAGAGGAAAATATGAGTTATCTAAAAAAAAATAAATTTATAAAAATAAAAAACCAATTAAATGAATTAGGATTTAATGGAGAACAAGTTCTTGAATTTATAGAAAAAGAAGGCTATGATGAATTTTTATTTTTATCTAGTAATATTGAATTTGAAAAAGATGAAGAAATTTTATTAATTATAGCTGATTTTGTTCATTTAGTTATAGAAAAAAAAGAAGAGAATTACACATTAAAAATAGAGTAATCCTCATAAAATATCGTTAATTTATTTTGTTACAACACAAACTATAGAAAGATTCTTATTCCAAAATCTATATGAAAAATAAGAAGAAAAAATAGAATATATTAATGATAATATAAACGAAGTAATAATAAGAACAATAGCTTTTTTAGGATTCGTATCAAATCTCAAAACTAATGAACCTAATAGTATTAAAAATACACAAACAAAATTATATAAAAAATAAGAAAAAAATCCTAACTTATTATGTACATCTTTATAAATATCATAACGAATATAACTACTAATAAACATAGAGAAAAAAATACAAAAACTACTTAATACAAAAATAAAAAAAATATTAAATTTAAACATCAAGTGACTATTATTAAACTCAATAATCTTTATAATAAGATTAATACAAGTATAGAATATTGTTATTGGAATAACTTCTTTTTTAATAAATCTCCATTTTGAATAAACTTGACTATTAAAATATTCACGTTTTGAAAGAAACATTTTTATCACCTAAATTTCATTATTTTTTGACTGATATTTTTATAATATCATAATAAGTTATATTTAGGAATCCTTATTTTAAAGTAATTATTAAAAATATATAAATTGAGCCAAAATTATATCATGCTTTATTGTATTTATAAAATTCTTGACGAGGATTTATTAAAAAGTTATAATATTTTGCTTTTTATGAAAAAATAAGTTTGATTATAAAAAAATATGCAGGAGGAAAAATGTCTGAAGTAAGAGTTTTAAAAGATACTACAGCAAATCCAGCTCCTTTAGGATTATTAGGATTTGCAATGACAACAATTTTACTAAATATTCATAATGCAGGGTTCTATGAATTGAATACGATGATTATGTCTATGGGAATTTTTTATGGTGGAATAACACAAATGATAGCAGGAATAATGGAATCAAAAAAAGGAAATACCTTTGGAACAGTTGCATTCACTTCATATGGAGCGTTTTGGCTAAGTTTAGTAGGAATTTGGGTTTTACCTACATTAGGATTTGGGGCAAAGCCTGAGCCAGTTGCAATGGGGTGGTATTTATTAATGTGGGGACTACTTACTTTTGGATTATTCTTTGGAACACTTAAAGGTGCTCTTATTGGTAAATTAGTATTTGGTTCTTTAACAGTTTTATTTGTACTTCTTGCTATGGCTAACTTTACGGGAAATCATGAAATTCATATTATTGCAGGATTTGAAGGGATTTTATGTGGATTCTTTGCATTTTATGAAGCAATAGCTTTAATATTAAATGAAAAATATGGTAAAGTAGTTTTACCTTTAGGTATAAAAAAATAAGTATTAAAAAAAGTCGGATTCCGACTTTTTTTAATACTTATTAATTGCTAATTCTTCCAATTTTTTTACTCTATCTTCTGTTGAAGGATGAGTACTGAATAGTGACATTATACTTTTTCCTTTTAATGGGTTAACAATAAACATATGAGCTGTTGATGGATTAGCATCCATTTTTATATTTGTACTCCATAATTCTAATTTTTTTAAAGCATTAGCAAGATACAAAGGATTACCACAAATTTTTGAACCAATCTCATCTGCTCGATACTCTCTCGTACGAGATATTGCCATTTGAACAAACATTGCAGCAATAGGTGCAAGAATTGCTAAGAATAAAGCACTGATTCCTCCGTTATTATCTTCCTCATCTCTTCCAGAAAACATAGCTCCCCATCTAGCAATGTGCGAAAGATATGTGATAGCTCCAGCAACAGAAGCAGCAAGGGTTCCTATCAAAATATCTTTATTTTTGACATGTGCAAGTTCATGTCCAATAACTCCCATTAGCTCTTTTTCATCTAATATATCGATTAATCCAGTAGTACAAGCAACTGCAGCATGCTTAGCATTTCTTCCTGTGGCAAAAGCGTTAGGTTGATTTTGATTTATTATATATACCTTTGGCATAGGCAAATCAGCTTTCAAGCTTAATTTTTTAACAGTTTCATAGAGTACAGAGCCTTCGTTAACTTCTTGTGCTTTATACATTTTTAGTACGATACTATCACTAAACCAATAAGAAAATAGATTCATTCCTAAAGAAAAAATAAAAGCAAATGTAGCCCCACTTCTACCACCCAAACTACCTCCTAAAAGTATTAACAAAATTGTTAATGTCCCCATTAATATAAATGTTTTTATAGAATTCATAAATGTATCACTCCTATCATTAAATTAAGTTATATTATCACAAATAAAATAATTCGTAAAGTGAGTAAAATTAAGGTTTTTAAATGAAAATTTAGCCAATTATATATAAATATGGTATAATTTCTTTGAGGTGAAAGATGAAAATACAAATTAAAAATATAACTGTAGGAGTTGAACAAAATCAAGAAAAATCTCTTATAAAACACATAGAAAAGTTAGGAATAAAAAAAGAATTTATAGGAAATATAACTTATTTAAAAAGATCTATTGATTCTAGGAGTAAAAGAGATATAAAACTGATTTATAATATAGAAGTAAGTCTTAATAAGAATATAGACATTTCAAAATTTGAAAATATAACGCAATCTAAAGAGGAAAAAACAGTTTTTAGAAAGAGCAGAAACCTTGAAGGAAATATTGCAGTCATTGGAACAGGACCAGCAGGACTCTTTGCGGCTCTTAGATTATGTGAATTAGGATATAAGCCAGTAATATTTGAAAGAGGGGCAACAGTTCCACAAAGAGATAAAGATATTGAGAATTTTTATAAACTAAGTGTGCTTAATGAAAATTCTAATATTCAGTTTGGAGAAGGTGGAGCAGGAACTTATTCAGACGGGAAGCTGACAACAAGAGTTAGAAGCGAATATATGGATTATGTATTTGAAACTTTTGTAAAATATGGTGCTCAAGAAGAGATACTTTATCATTATAAACCACATATAGGAACAGATATTCTGAAAAATGTAGTACAAAACATGAGGAATGAAATAATTAAACTTGGAGGAGAGTTTAGATTTGATAGTCAAGTTACAGATTTCAGAATTATATCAGATGAAATAAAAGCTATTGAAATTAATAAAAATGAATGGCTAGAGTTTGATTATGTAGTTTTGGGAATAGGTCATTCAGCAAGAGATACCTATAGAAAACTCTATGATAGAGGAGTCTTTATGGAAAATAAAGACTTTGCCATAGGAGTAAGAATAGAGCATCCAAGAGAAGATATAGACAAGATGCAATATGGAGATTTAGCAGGACATCCTCATTTAGGTGCGGCAACTTACAATTATACATTTAATAATACCGTAGAAAAAAGAGGAATTTTTTCTTTCTGTATGTGTCCAGGGGGAGAAATAGTGAATGCAAGCTCAGTAGAAGGACACTCACTTGTTAATGGAATGAGTTATTCTACAAGGGATGGAGAATTTTCAAATTCAGCAGTAGTAGTAGCTGTAAGAAAAGATGATTTTGGATCTGGAGTATTTGACGGAATGAAATATCAAGAAAATATAGAGAGAAAAGCATTTGAAACAAGAGGAACTCATGGGGCATTATATCAAAATTTGTCTGATTTTATTAATAATAAAAAATCTGTAGATAGCATAAAGACTTCATATGGAATGGGATTAACTTCTGTTAACTTTAATGAATTTTTTCCAAATGTAATAAAAGATAATATGCAATTAGCTTTTAAAGAGTGGAGTAGAAATAAGTATTTTGTATCAAATAGAGCAAATCTAATAGGACCCGAAACGAGAACGTCAGCACCCATAAGAATCACAAGAGATGGTCAAGGAATTAGTCTTAATATCAAAAATCTTTTTCCTATTGGAGAGGGAGCAGGATATGCAGGAGGAATAGTAAGTGCGGCTATTGATGGAGTAAAAATTATTGATAAAAATTTTGCTGTGGAAGAATAGAGGTTTAAATGGCGTATAAATGCATTTTAATTGATCACGACGATACAGTTTCACCAACGAGCGAAAAACATCACTATCCCTCTTTTAAGAGGTCTCTTAAAGTTCTTAAACCTGATTTAGAAATAAGTTTTGATGAATATATAAATTATTCATTTGAGCCAGGATTTGAAAATTTTTTGAAAGAGATACTGCAATTAAATGAGGAAGAAATAAGTTATATGTACACAAATTGGAAAATAGATACTGCTGAAAAAATAGGGATATTTTATGAGGAAATTAAAAAATTTCTTTTGGAATTTTCTGATAACGGAGGAATCATAGGAGTTGTAACTCATTCGGACAGAAGAAGAATAGAGATAGATTATAAATATAATTTGGGATTTATTCCAAAAGATATTTATTCTTGGGAATTGGGCAATGATAAGAGGAAACCAAATCCATTTCCTGTTTTTGATATAAAAGAAAAATATGGGCTATCTAATGAGGAAATTTTGGTAATAGATGATTTAAAGCCAGGATTTATAATGGCAAAAGAGGCCGGAGTAGATTTCTTATGGGCTGGGTGGGCTTATAATAAACCGAAATTTAATGAGTATATGTGTAACAATGCTAAATACTGTGTTGATAATTTATATGATTTTAAAGTCTTTTATAATAATTATATTTTAAAATAAAAAAATTAAAATTTGAGATAATTAAAAGTAAAGCTAAAGTAAATTATTCATTGATTACAAAGAGAATAATATGATATAATGGTGCTAATATACGTTTTTCGGAGGAAAATATTATGAACAAAAAAGAGTATTTAGGAGAAGTAAAAAGAGTAGTAATTAAAGTTGGAACAACAACTTTAACACATGAAACAGGTCTTCTTAATCTTGAAAGAATTGAGATTCTAGTAAGACAAATAGCAAATTTACATAATAATGGTTATGAAGTAATGCTTGTAACTTCAGGTGCCATAGGTGCTGGAATGGGAAAATTAAATTTGAAAAACCGTCCGAAAACTCTCCCCGAAAAACAGGCTGTAGCTGCAGTTGGACAAGTTGCACTTATACATCTTTACCAAAAGATTTTTGCAGAATATGGTAAAAATGTTGGGCAATTACTATTAACTGCAAGTGATATTAATGAAAGAAATAGATATCTTAATGGAAGAAATACTTGTTTTGCTTTATTTAATGCAGGTGTAATTCCTATAATAAATGAAAATGATGCGATAGCGGTAGAAGAGATAAAAGTTGGGGATAATGATACTCTTTCGGCTTTTGTTGCGACACTGGTAGACGCTGATTTACTTATAATATTATCTGATATTGATGGGCTTTATGATAGTAATCCTAAGGAAAATCCTAATGCAAAACTATTGCCATTAATAACGACACTTAATGAGGAAATTAAAGCTATGGCTGGAGATTCTAACAGCAAGTTTGGAACAGGTGGTATGGCCACAAAAATAAAAGCAGCAGAAATAGCTCTTAATTCAGGGGTTAATATGGTTATTGCCCAAGGAGAAAAGCCTGAAAATCTTATAAAAATAGTAAGAGGAGAAGATATTGGAACTCTCTTTGTTAAGAATAAAAAAGGATTAAAGGCCAAAAAACATTGGTTGCAATATAGTTCTAAAAAAACGGGAAAACTTATAATAGATGATGGCGCGAAAATAGCAGTACTAAAGCATAAAAGTCTATTACCTAGTGGAATAAAAGAGGTAGAAGGTAGCTTTCAAAAAGGTGATGTAATAACGGTAATAGATGAGGAAAAAAATGTTTTGGCAGTTGGAATAGTTAATTATAGTTCTGATGAGTGTCAAAGAATATTAGGAAAACAATCAAAAGAAATAGAGAAAATTTTAGGATACAAAGATTATGATGAAGTACTTCATATAAATAATATGAGTGTGGGAGGATAAAATGAGTGAATATATTATAGATTTAGGTCAAAGGTCAAAAAATGCCTCTGCAGAACTAAATAAAGCAGATACAGTGGCAAAGGATAATTTTTTTGGAATACTTATAAAAAATTTAGATAATAATAGAGATAAAATTAAAAGTGAAAATGCAATTGATATAAAAGATGGAGAAAAAAAAGGATTAACAAAAGCTTTTTTAGATAGACTTCTTCTTACAGATTCAAGAATAGACGGAATGATAGAAGGAATAGAAGTAGTAAAAAACTTTAGAGATCCAATAGGTGAAATAGTAGAAGGATTTAGACATAAAAAAGGTATGGAAATAAAAAAAGTAAGAGTACCTCTAGGTGTAATAGCCATGATTTATGAGTCTAGACCAAATGTTTCTATAGATGCGTCTATATTATGTTTAAAAGCTTCAAATAGTATTATATTAAGAGGTGGAAGTGACGCAATTAATTCTAACAAAGTTTTAGTTAATATAGTTAGAGAAAGTTTGGTAGAAGCTGGTCTTCCTATAGATGCGGTAATTCTTGTAGAGAAAACAGAAAGAGAATATGTAAATGAGCTTCTTACTTTGAATAAATATATAGATGTAGTTATTCCAAGAGGTGGAAAAGGGCTAAAGAAAGCTATTATAGAAAATGCAACAATTCCAGTAATTGAAACTGGAGCTGGTGTTTGTCATGTTTATATTGATAGCGAGTCAGATTTGGAAAAAGCAAAAGAGATTATAGTTAATGCTAAAACTCAAAGACCAGGAGTTTGCAATGCAATAGAAACAGTTCTTATTCATAGAGATAGAATAGAAGACTTCTTACCGACTATAACAAAAGCTTTGAAAGAAAAAAATGTAGAATTAAGAGTAGATAAAGATGCAATAAAATTTGTAGAAAATGCGGTAGAAGCTATAGAAGAAGATTGGGATACAGAATATCTAGATTTAATAATTTCAATTAAAACAGTTGATTCTCTAGACGAAGCAATAGATCATATAAATAAACATTCAACAAAACATTCAGATGCGATATTAACAGAAAATTTTGAAAAAGCAAATAAATTTACAAGAGAAGTAGATTCAGCTTGTGTTTATGTAAATGCTTCTACAAGATTTACTGATGGTGGAGAGTTTGGATTTGGGGGAGAAATAGGAATCAGTACTCAAAAGCTTCATGCGAGAGGTCCTATGGGAGTAAGAGAGCTTACAAGTCTAAAATATGTTATAAGTGGAAATGGACAAGTGAGATAATTTATGTTTTTTGTTATGGGAATAGACGATAAACAGAAAATTTTAAAAGAAGTAAATTATAATTGTAATTGCACTAATAATAAAGGAATAGTAATTTTAGAAGAGAGAAGATTTTCTCTTTTCTTTTTTCCAATTTTTTCTTGGAATAAGAAATATTATTTAGAGTGTAAAAAGTGTCATTCTATTTATAAGATAAAGCTAGAATTTATAAATGAAATCTTGAAAAAAGAAGAAGTGTTTGAAAACTATTTAGAAATGGTTACAGGAAAAGAAATGTGTAAAAATTGTGGACAGGAAATGGAAGAAAATTATAGATACTGTCCATATTGCGGAAATAAAAATAAAGAATAATTGCAAAATAATAAACTCTGTGGTATAATAGTGTGTTATATAATTTTTGATTAGAAAGGAACAATAATTTGGAGAAAGTATTAAATTTTAGAGATTTGGGTTTGTCTGAAACTACTCTAGAAGCGATTGGTAAAAAAGGATATGAAACACCTAGTCCTATACAAGCACTTTGTATACCAAGACTTTTAGATGGAACAAAAGATGTAATTGGGCAAGCACAAACAGGGACGGGAAAAACTGCCGCGTTTTCATTGCCGATAATTGATAGAATAGAGAGAGAAAACTATGTTCAAGCTATTATCTTAGCACCTACAAGAGAGTTAGTAATTCAGGTTGCTGAAGAAATAAGCTCATTAAAAGGGGACAAAAGACTTAGAGTTTTACCAATTTATGGTGGGTCAAATATTCAACATCAAATGAAAAAGTTAAAAGATGGAATCGATATTGTTGTAGGTACACCGGGAAGAGTTATAGATCTTCTTAATAGAAGAAACTTAAAATTAGATCAAATCAAATACTTTATACTTGATGAAGCTGATGAAATGTTGAATATGGGATTTGTTGAAGATATTGAAAATATCTTAAGTCACACAGCTAAAGATAAAAAAATGTTATTCTTCTCTGCAACTATGCCAAAAGAAATTTTAGTTATTGCAAAAACTTACATGAGAGAATATGAAGTTTTAGCAGTTAAAAACAGAGAATTGACTACAGCTTTAACTGATCAAATTTATTTTGAAGTAACTAGAGAAAATAAATTTGAAGCTCTTTGTAGAGTAATTGATATAGAAAAAGATTTCTACGGAATAATTTTCTGTCAAACTAAAAATGATGTTAATGATGTAACGTTTAAATTGGCTGAAAGAGGATATGATGCAGATTGTATTCATGGTGATGTTACTCAAAGCCAAAGAGAAAAAGTTCTTGCAAAATTCAAAGGACAAACAATTAATATTTTAGTTGCAACAGACGTTGCAGCAAGAGGAATAGATGTAAACAACCTAACTCATGTTATTAACTACTCACTACCTCAAGAGGCAGAGTCTTATGTACATAGAATAGGAAGAACAGGAAGAGCTGGAAAAGAAGGGACAGCTATTACATTTGTTTCACCAAGAGAATATAGTAAGTTATTACATATTCAAAAAGTTGCTAATACTGAAATTAGAAAAGAAAAACTACCAAAAGTAGCTCAAATCTTACAAAATAAAGAAGATAATTTTATTGAATTGGTAAATACAACAGCAGAACTTCAAAATTATGATACTTATAAAGATTTGGCTAAAAAATTAATAGAAAACAATGGAAATGCAGAAGAATTAGTAGCTTCATTGTTAAAAATTGCCTTAGGTGATGAGTTAGAAGCAGATACTTATCAAGAAATTGATGAAACAAGAGGAAGAAGAGATTCTAGAGACGGAAGAGATTCTAGAGATAGAAGAGATTCTAGAGATTCAAGAAGTTCTGATAGAGAAAGAGGACCAAGAAGAGAACCTCAAAATCATGATCATACTTTAGATGGATTGACTAGATTGTTTATAGCTAAAGGAAACAAAGATGGATTAAATGTTGGACAATTAGTTGGATTAATTACAGCTAAAGCTAAAATCAAAAGAAATCTTATTAAAAACGCTCAAGTTTTTGAAAAGTTCTCATTTGTTTCAGTTCCATTTAATGAAGCTGAAATGGTTATAAAAGCATTCCAACAAGATAAAGTTAATGAATGTAAACAATCATTAATAGAAAAAGCTAAAAAATAGTTTAAATTAAAAAGTGTCACGGTGGCACTTTTTTTTATTGCAAAAAATCAATAGTTTTAATTGCAGCTATTTATATGTGGAAAAGAATAATAAATGAAGAACTGATACATCTGATTAATTACCAAAGATAAATTAATTTTATTAAAATTAGAAAATAAATCAATTGAAAATACTAAAGTGTATAGGATTATTTTGAATAGAGGAAATAAGATGAAATCATAAACATTATTCATGCTTTTAGGAAAAATATTCCTTTTCAGTAGTCTTTGATTTAGTAAGTTGAAATTGACGAATGTTGTTGTGTGATTAGAAAAGTAAATAAGGAAGTTAATAGAAGAAAGATAAAAATAAAATTGTTAAAATTTTAGAAGTTAGAAAATTCTGACTAGATGCATTTTAGTATAATTTTTTTAAGAATCTATTGAATAAAGTGACGATATTTAAATATCTTCCCCATAACCATCGGTTGATACCGCGATATCATAGCCCAAGCCATCCT
>OBMA010002352.1_pt1 | contig 11090 bp, 12 predicted proteins | sample 1539141 | NCBI WGS metagenome assembly OBMA01 (sample SAMEA3991484, study PRJEB22521) | metagenome | biome: anthropogenic terrestrial biome; feature: sewage plant; material: raw primary sludge | place: Sweden | collected 2012-09-26 | reverse complement strand
TAAATGGTCGGGGCGAGAGGATTCGAACCTCCGGCCCCCTGGTCCCAAACCAGGTGCGCTAACCAGACTGCGCTACGCCCCGACAAATTTCCTTGAAGTTTCACTAAAAGTGGACGGAATTATAATAAGTTTTTGAGATTTTGTCAAGTGTTTTTTAAAGAAACTTCAAAATTCTTTGAAATTTCTTTTTTTTTCTTAAAATTGAATCAATCCATCTAGTGGTGAACTTGCACTTGCATAAGGCTTTTTAGGGATTCTTCCAGCTTTATAACCTAGTCTTCCAGCTATTACTGCATATTTCATAGCTTCAGCCATTTGTATAGGATTTTGAGCACAAGCTATTGCTGTATTAGTTAAAACACCATCAACTCCTAATTCCATTGCCAAAGATGCATCACTTGCACACCCTACTCCTGCATCAACAATTACAGGAACGCTTACTGCTTCTTTTATAAATGCAATGTTATATTTATTTTGGATTCCAAGTCCACTTCCAATAGGAGCTGCTAATGGCATAATAGCATCTGCGCCTGCATCTTCAAGTTTTTTTGCAATAATTAAATCATCACTTGTATATGCCATAACTGTAAACCCATCTTTTTTTAGAATTTCACAAGCTTTTATTGTCTCAATTACATCTGGATATAGAGTTTTTGAAAAATCTCCAATGATTTCTAATTTAATTAAATCAATTCCAGTTGCTTCTCTCATAAGTCTGAAAGTTGTAACAGTTTCTTCTGCTGTTTTACATCCAGCACTATTTGGTAAAAACTTTACATTTGTGTCTTTAAAATAATCTAATAGATTCTCTTCATTTGGATTTGTAATATTTACTCTTCTTATTGCAACTGTTATTAATTCACTTCCACTTGCTAGTGTTGCATCTTTTGTTGTTTGAAAATCTTTATATTTACCACTTCCTACGATTAGTCTACTATTTAATTCATATTTACCGATTTTTAAAATATCATTCATATTTTCTCCTAAAATTTTTTAATTATTTTTATAATTTAACGCAAATAATAACTTTGTAATTCTTTTATTTTGCTTTTTTAAGTGTTTGGTTTATAATTTTCTAATCTCTTCCACTAAATCAGACGGAATTAATGAATAATTATTTTTACAATAATTTTTTGATGCAATTGTATGGGCTAAACTCGCAGTTATTGTAGCATCCATTGAAGAATAGCCTTGAGCTAGTAAAGAGCCTATTAGACCACTTAAAACATCACCACTACCACCTTTCGCTAGGACTGCACTTCCAAATGTGTTTATGTATATCTTTTCATTTTTTGAAATGATAACATTTGAGCCTTTTAGAAGTAATACTACATTTGGATATTTCTTACAAAACATTTCTACATACTTAAATCTGTTATTTTGTAACTCTTCAATGGATATTTCAGCAACTTTACAAATACGCAATAATGAACAAAATTCTTTTGGATGGGGTGTTAAAACTATATCTTGATCTAAAAATTCACAAATTAATTCATCATGAAATAAATCCGCATCTATTATCTTAGGAATTGGCTTTGCAAGTATCTTTTTTATTTCTTCTGTTTCATATTTTCCTAAACCCATTCCAATAGCAATAGCTGTACAATTTTCACTTATAAAATGTGATTGCATTATGTGATAAGGTAAATCAAGAGTCTCATGACAAACTACACTTACAAGTCCAGCACCAAAGCCAAAACCAGCCTTTGCAGCTATCATTCCTGCACCTTTTTTACATCCAGCTACTACATTTAGGTGACCGTATGAGCCTTTATGTGAATTCTTTTTATTTCTAAAAGGAAGATTCATATCTGATTCTTCTAATAAGTATTTATTTGATTCTATTTCATAAAGTTCTCTTTGAACTCCTAAATTTGATACTATTATTTCACCTGTGTAATCTTTTGCAGCATCTGTAAATAATGATGTTTTTAAAGCCCCCATAGTAATAGTTGTATCTGCTTCAAAAGCAATAGAATCAATTTGTCCTAAAAAGTTTATTCCACTTGGAATATCACAAGCAATTTTAAATGAATTATATGAGTTAAGAGTTTTTATTAAAGTTTGAGTTTTTGAGTCTATTGGTTTATTTAAGCCTGTTCCAAATAAACAGTCCACAATAATATCTGTTTCGAAAACTTCATCTACTATTTTAACATTTAAGCTATATGTTCTTTTTTCTTGTAGTTTTGTCATAGGCGATTTTAAATCACTATTTAAGTATAGTGACACATCAAATTTAGAATATAAAAGTCGTGCAAGTGCTATTCCATCGGCCCCATTATTTCCACTTCCACATAGGATTAAAACAGATTTATTTTCTTCAAAATTATCCTCAATATACTTACACATGCTAGAAGCTGCGTGTTCCATCAAAATATCTTCTGTTAAAAAATACTTTTCATAACATCTCTTATCTAAAGAATTTACCTCATCAAATATCTTCTGCATGAATATTCCTTTTTATTTTCTAAATTTCCATCCGTCTGCTTCTAAAATTTTTATTATTTTCTCTTTTACATCACCTTGTAATTCAATCCATTCATCATTAATTGCTCCACCACAAGCTAATTTTTTCTTAAGCAGCTTTAATACTTCTTTTTTATCATCTTCACTTATATTAAATCTTCCAACAAGCGTTACTGGTTTTCCTTTTCTTTTTTCATAAGTAAAAACTAATTGATGTTGCTTTTTAGGAATAATTTCATTTGATGATGATTTTTTAGGATTTTTCTTATCTTCTTTTGTTGTATCAAAACTATTACCTTGAAGTTTTGCACCCATACTAAAAGCTAATTTATCTGCAAGATTCATTTTTAAAACTCCTTTAATCTTGAATGAACATCTATATCATCCATTAATATAAAATCATTTTGTTTATATTGCTCAACCGATACACGCCCAATCATTGCTGCATTATCACTACAATATTTTAATTCACTTAAATATAAAGCCGTTCCATGTTTTTGGCATAGTTCTTCAAGTTGCGTACGTAGATATATATTTGCACTTGCACCTCCAACTATTGCAAAGTTTTTTGGAACATTCAATTTAAATAGTTTTTTTAACTTTTGCATGATGTGAAGAACTGCTGTTTTTTGGAAAGCTGCACAAATATCATATTTATCTTGCTGTGTAATTCCACCTTCACTATTTTCAAGTTTTTCTATTTGCATTCTAACTGCATTTTTAAGACCTGAATATGAGAATTCTATTTTTGGACTTTGACTAAGTGGAACTGGTAAAGTAAACTTTGAATCATCACCTTTTAAAGCATATTCTTGAACAATTGGGCCACCTGGATATCCTAGTCCTAGCATTTTTGAAACCTTATCAAAACTTTCTCCAAAACTATCATCCATTGTACTTGCTATTATTTTCATATCATTTAAACCATTTGCTTCAATGATTTGAGTGTGTCCACCTGAAACTAATAAAATAGTCATTGGTAATATTTCATCTTTTTCAATAAACAAAGAATAAATATGCCCTTTTAGATGATTTACTGCAATCAAGGGAAGTTTTAAAGCAATGGCAAGTGCTTTTGCCATAGTTACACCTTCTGTTAGCGTAACACTAAGTCCTGGGGCATTTGTAACTGATATTGCTTTTAATTTTGGAAAAAATTCTTCACACTCTTCTAGTATTTTTGGTAATGCTTCTATATGAAGTCTAGCTGCTAGTTCTGGAACTACTCCTCCATAAACACTATGTTGTAATTCTTGAGATATTTTCTTATGATAGATTAGTTTATTTGTGTTTATTTGCGTTATTGCTATTGAGCTGTCATCACATGAGCTTTCTATGCTTAAAATCATTTTACTAACTCTTCATTTATTTGACATTCATCAACTCTCTTTATCCAGTCTAGGGCACAATCTAGTTTTCCAAATCCTGAAGCTGCATTTATATGCCCTGCATCTTCCATAATTTTCATACCGATATTTAATTTTGATTGAAGCTCTATTGCTTCTTCTATACTCATATATGGATCATTTGTTGATGCTGCCATAATAATTTCTTTTGCTTTTAAATCTTTTGCAATTGGATATGGGAAAAAAGTTTTTGCTTCTTCAATAGTTCTATTTCTAGAAACTGGTGCAACTAACATTAATTTATCAAGTTTTATATCTAATTCATCACAAACGTGAAACCAAAGTATATTTGCAAGGGAATGACAAACTACAATATCTGGTTTAAAATGTTCTAACTCTTTTTTTAAAAAATCTTTCCACTCTTGTAATTTTGGATTATTTTTATTTGGAAAAGATGGAAAAGAAACTATATAGTTTTCTTTTATCAAATCCATTGCTAGGTTTGCTTGCCAATGTGGAAAATCGCTCCCACTAAGACCATGAAGTATTAAAACTCTTTTATTCAATCTTTAGTCCTTTTAATAATTTTTCACACATCTAACATATTTCTTTTTTTTTCTATTATCAAAATATGGTGTGCCACTTACAAAATGCATATAATCAGCATTAAACCACAATGTTCTCCAATGTGCTTTAAATGCCCAATATCCATCTGGAACATTATATTTAAATGCTTTATTTACATAATTTTTTGTATTTTTCTTATCAACAATTAATTCAAACTCTTCAATAGTTGCTAGTCTCCAAAGAGTAAACTCTTTATACTTTAAATCTTTACAATATTTTTCTGCATCTTCATGATTTTTCAAAACTTTTATAACAGATACATCATCAATCCACATTAATTTTGCTTTATCGTCTATTACAATCTCTTTTGAATTATCCCTATAAATTCGCGCATCAACAAATGTGTATAATATAAATAAAAAAAATAGATATTTCATCAATTATCCTTTATATTGGATACTTCAAACTTTCCTCTTATTAGTTGTGAGTTTACATTTTCATCTAATAATTCAATGGTAAGTTTATAATCAGTCTTATAAACTAAACCAACTAACTGTTTGTGTGAAGTCTTCTCTTCTTTAATTGTACTATGTTTTTTCCATTCATCAAATTTTTCATCGTATAACTTAGTTATATCTTTTTCAAAACTACTTCTTGTGTAAATTAGGTATATAACAATAGCTATTAAAATTCCAAAAGGAATTAGTAAATCAAGCCCCACAATAATTTCTCACTTCTTTATCTATTAAAAAAATATCATCTATTGATTTTGCTTTTATATTATTAAATTTATTTATAGCATCTAATGTAATTTTTGAAACATCTAAAAATCCTACTTTAGAATCCAAAAATTTAGCAACTGCAACTTCATTTGCAGCATTTAAAACTACACCTAAATCAAGATTGTTTAATACTTCATCTTTGATTTCCCAAATTGGATATCTTGAAGTTTCTATTTTTCTAAACTCTAAGTTTGCAACTTCTACTAAATCAACTGGTTTTAAAATCTCTTCATCAACTTTGCCTAAAATTGCATAGGCAATTGGAAGTTGCATAGAAGCATTTGCTATGTGTGCTGTTGTGCTTCCATCTTTAAAGTTTATAAATGCATGAATTAGTGATTTTGTTTCGATTATTGCATCAAGTTTTCTAATATCAAAAAGCCAAGCAGCTTCAAGAAGTTCAAACATTTTATTTGTCATTGTTGCACTATCTATTGTGATTTTATTTCCCATTGACCAGTTTGGATGAGCAAGTGCTTCTTTGATTGAAACATTTTTTAACTGATCCAGCGGATAATCTCTAAAAGAACCTCCACTAGCTGTAATCATCATAGAATCTACTTTTTTATCTTGTAATAAATACCAAAGCCCAAAGTGTTCACTATCTATTGGATTTAGTTTTGTTTTGTCTATAAATTTTCCAGCAGCTACTAAAGATTCCTTATTTGCAAGGGCTATTTTTTTGCCACATTCTATTGCTTTTAATGTAGGTTTTAAACCTAGAAAACCTACAAGAGCATTTACAACTGTTGAAGTTTTACTTTGCTCAATTGATTCTAATATAGCTTCTTCTCCAAAAGAAACATTGTCATGGCAAACTAAAGGTATATCTTTAGCTTGCTCAATAACAACTTTTTTTGGTTTAAACTCTTTTATTTGTTCATTTAATAAATCTATATTTTTACCAGCAACTAAAACTTCAACATTTAAGTTGAATCTTCGTGCGATATTTAGTGTATTTACACCAATAGAACCTGTACTTCCAAGAAGTATCAAATCACAATCCTAAGAAGAACTAACATAGCAATAGCACCAAATAAATATCCATCAGTTCTATCTAAAACTCCACCATGTCCTGGTAATAAAGTTCCACTATCTTTAACTCCTGCTTCTCTTTTTAAATAACTTTCAAATAAGTCTCCAAATATTGAAGCAAAAGAAACAACCGATGCAATTACAATTGCTGAAACTATATTTATTCCCTCAGGTGCAAAAACTGTTCCAAAAATAACTGCAAAAAGAACTCCACCTACAACACCTTCGATAGTTTTATTGGGACTTGTTTCACTAAATAGAGTTTTTCCAAATGATTTACCAACAAAATATGCACCAATATCTGTACTTGCAACAATAATAAGTAACCATAAAAGAGTCATAACACCATATTCACTATATAAAGCTAATAAAAATAAATACGATGCCGTTGGATATAAAAGAGGTAAAAATAGTTTTTGATTTAATGTTTTTTTATAAGCTAATTGAGACGCATAACCAATTGCAACTATAAAAATCAAATCTACTGGCATTGGGTAAAAGAATGCAGCAAACCATAAAAGCGATGTATATACATAAATACTATCACTTTTTAAACCATAAAGTTTTTTTGATTCAGAAATTGAAATCATTAACATAATTCCAAACACTAACCAAAATAGGAAATATGAATCAATGTAGCCAAGTACTAACATAGCTAGAATCAGAATAATCCCTGTTTTTATACGAGTTGAACTCTCTTTTATTATAGTAATCATTTATCAAACCTTGAATTTAAAAGTTCGTGATTATACTGCAATTTGGCTTTTTATTGGTTTTTTTTAGTATTTTTCAATTATTTATTAGTAAAGTGTAAATATCCTCTACTATATTAAAGGATATTTACGAATGAATTATAATAATCCAGAAAGAGATCTTACAAGACCTTTTGATAGTTCAGCTTGTGCTTCTTCAAATTCAAGATTCACTTGATTTGCAGTACTTACAACTCTTGTTCTATAAATTTTCCATTGAACATTGTTTGTATTTACATTTTGACTAATTGTTGATGTTGTTCCTTGCTCTGAATAATTCTCTTCATTTTGAGATATTTTTTCATCAAGTGCTGGTCTTTGTCTTATTTCAACATCGGCAACCATTGTGTAATAAATATCTTTTACCATCGTATCAGCAACTAGCCCAACAATTGCGCCAACAGCTGCGCCAATACCTATATTATTTCCAGAACCTCCTGTTACAGCTGATACACCTGCACCTAAAAGTCCTCCTCCAAATCCACTTTTTAATGCACTATCTGAATCTGTTGCATCTGTTTTCCCTACTTGTAAAACATTTGCTTGAATCATAAAATATGCTTCTTCTGGATTTGTTACAACTTTAAAACCTTTTGCTTGAATTGCTGCTTTTATTTGCTCTTCTATGTCTATATTTTTATCTGTTGTATTTCTAATTTTTATATATACTATTTGTTTTTCAAGGGCAACTGGTTCTAAAAATATAGAATCGCTCATTTTCGTTTGAACTTCTAAATTTCTTTTTTCAATCGCAGTTGCTGCTGCACCACAACCTGATATAAATAGACCTGCTACTAAAGTTGAAACAATTAATATGCTTATGTTAAAAAATGTTTTCAAATCTTTCCTTTAAATTTTTTTGCAATCATACTCAATAAATCATTTAAAATTGTGTAATGATTAAATCTTAACAACAATCGTCGTATAAGGGTTATATAAAACATTTGCGCCTGATTGAATTTTGACATTTCTTCGTTGGGTAAAATCTACTTCATAAACTCCACTTTGTACAGAAAATTTTGCACATAATGTTGCTGCTTGTTTTATAACACTATCTGGGATAGTTTTTTTTGTATTTTGAACTATCACGTGACAAGATGGTCTATCTTTTAAATGAAACCAAAAATCACTTGCTTTTGAATTTTGTAAAAGATATATATTTTCTCGCTCACTAGTTCCAAGCATTATTTTATATCCTTCAAAAAAGAAACTTTCATAACTTTGTGCTTTTTTTGTCTTTATCTGGTTTTTTTCTTTTTTTGGTGATAAAAACTCACACTCTTCTATTGATTGTGTATTTGATATGTTGTTCATCAATCTTAATAAAAATTCTAATTTTTCATCTAAGTTATCTTTTTCTAAAGAGATATTTGAAGCTTTTTGTTTTGCTCTTTTTGCTTTTTTAAATAATTCATTTGAATATCTTGATGCAGATGGTTTTTCTTCTAAATCTATTTCTATCTCAACACCACTATAATCATGTACTTTAAATAGTTTTTGATATGGTTTAATATTATGTAAATTTGAAAGTATTAAATTTGCTTTTTCATAAAGTTCTTTTGCTTCGTTTTCAAGCTCTTCTTTTTTTGGCAAGGAATCAATAGTCTTTTTTAATTTCTTTGCTTTTTTATCTATTTGGGAGATTTTTTGCTTTTTTATATTTTCTAAATTTTGTCTCTCTTTTTCTTCAAACAACTCATATAAAGTCCCTTCTATATTTTCAACTTCTTCCATTTTTGGAATAAAGGTCTGTTTTGGAACTTCATCTAACTTTATTCCAACTTTTACAACTCTACTTGATGAAAATTCATCTATATGCCTTAAAGCTTCGATAATCACTCTATTTTCATCTAATACTATTATATTTGTGTGTTTTCCTGTGAATTCTAACTGTAATATAGTTGTTTGTTTTTTATATGATGAAGATGAATTTACTCTTATATTTATAATTTTATCATCATTATAAAGCTCTATATTTTCGATATTAGAATTATTAAATCTTTTTTGCAATGCAATATCAAAAGGAGCATTAAAATCTTTTTTTGAAGAGATTATATTTTTTGATTTAAAAATCATACTATTGTTTTTTGCCATATCAAAATATAAGATATTCTTATTATTAAACTCAATAATAATTATATTGTTATCGATTCTTTTAATATATTTAATGTTTTGGGCATCTTTTTGCAAATATTCTGTTATTTTTTTGAGTAGAAAATACTTCATTTGTTTTCTCTTTTAATTATTAGTTTAGTTTATAAGTATTTTTTTATAAATGTTAGTTACAATTATAACTAAGTTTTCATTAGGAGTATAATATGAAATTATTAAAAGTTATTATGGCAGGAACATTGGCTTTAGGAATTGCAACTTCATCTTTATCGGCTGATGCTGTTAAAGGTCAAAAATTATATAGTAAATTACTAAAAGACCCTTGTGGTATGACAGGTGCAAAATTTGCAGCTAAACATTCTCAAGAAGAGTGGAAAGCATTAAAAGCGTCTGGGAAATTTGAAGAAGAAGTTATTAAAATTTGTCCAAATGTAAAAGCAGGAGATATTAAGGATTCAGTTCAAGAACATATTATTGATTTTGCTGTTGAATTCGCAAGTGATTCAGGAAACGTTCCATCTTGTTAATAACAATTTTGTAATTAATAAGCTAGTTAAAGGGTGAGAAATCTCACCCTTTTTTTATGCTTTAATTTTATCTATTTTGTTATAATTAAAAATATATTTAGAAAAGGAAATCTATGAAAAAAAGTCTAATAATGCTATCTGCGGTAGCAGCATTTTCTACAGTATCATTTGCAAGTGATATGAATAAGGAAATGTTAAATCAAATCCAAGCTTTAAAAGCACAAATTGAGGCTTTAGAAAAAAAAGTTTCAGAACAAGAAACAAAACCAGTTGTTCAACAAACTGTTGTTGATGAAAAAAGAATAGAAAAAATAGAAAAAAAACTTGAAACTGTTTCAAATACAGCAACAGCTGCAAAAGTTCAAAGCGGTAATGATAACCTAAAATGGGATGTTGATTTTAGAACACAAGTTGATAATATTCAATATAAACACGCTGATGGAACAAAATCAAAAAATGATGCTTTATTAACAAATAGATTATGGCTAGGAATGGGATATAAAGCTGATGATAATTCATCATTTCATGGTAAATTATCTTACAATAAAGCATTTGGAGATACAGCAAATCACTCTCAATCAAATACAAATCCTGGATATGCAAACTTCGACTGGGTTACAAATGAAAATGCAACAGATAATACAATTAAACTAAAAGAAGCTTATTGGTTATACTCAAATGATACTTTCTTAGGAACAAATGTTCCATGGAATGCATCAGTTGGTAGACGTCCTTCAACAGATGGTTTACCTATTAATATTAGAAATAATCAAAAAGCAAATTCTCCTTTATCTCATGTTGTTGATGTTGAATTTGATGGTTTTTCAGTTAGATATGATACTCAAGAACTTACAGGACTTACAGGTTCATGGTTCAAAATTTGCGGTGGTAGAGGTTTAACTAATGCAAAACCTAGATTCCAATTTGATGGAACTGATTATGCAAATGATGATACTAAGAATGCAAATATAGATATGTTAGGATTTATTGCTGTTCCTTATGATAATGGTCAATATTCTGTTCATCTAAATTATGCACATGCTTGGAATTTAATTGGTTATACAAATAATCAATTAGGTGCTTATCAAACAGCTATGAGTACAGCAAATACACCTTCAAAAGTTATGGATGCATATTCAAATTTATCATTTAATGATGTTGGAGATATGGACTTCGCAACAGTTTTATTAAAAACAGAAGGTATCGGAAATGGTATTTCTGATTATCTAGATGACACTATTGCCTTTGGTTCATTTGCCATGAGTAAAACAAACCCAAATAATAAAGAAATGTTAGGTTCACCTGATTCTGAAGTTGGAACATCTGTTTGGTTAGGAATAAATGCTCCTTGTCCAATTAGTCCTGATGATTCAAGAATTGGATTTGAATGGAATAAAGGTAGTAAATACTGGAGATCTATGACTTATGGTGAAGATACTTATGCTGGAAGTAAAATAGCAACTCGTGGTCAAGCATGGGAAGTTTATAGAACTCAAAAAT
>OBMA010002351.1_pt1 | contig 11093 bp, 10 predicted proteins | sample 1539141 | NCBI WGS metagenome assembly OBMA01 (sample SAMEA3991484, study PRJEB22521) | metagenome | biome: anthropogenic terrestrial biome; feature: sewage plant; material: raw primary sludge | place: Sweden | collected 2012-09-26 | reverse complement strand
ATGAACTGGAACCAATTATTGTCCGACAAACGTTTCGGAATGGAAGAATACCACGACAGGAAGCACGACAGAACCGACTTTCAGAGGGATTACGACCGGCTGATATTTTCGGCCCCATTCCGCCGGTTACAGAATAAGACGCAGGTATTTCCGCTGCCGGGCAATATATTTGTACACAACCGCCTTACCCACAGTCTGGAGGTTTCCTGTGTTGGCAGATCTATGGGAAACAATGTTGCACGCGGCTTGATGAACAAATATCCCGAACAGAGCGCTTCTTTTTTCGAAATAGGATCTATTGTGGCGGCCGCCTGCCTGGCGCACGACATGGGCAATCCTCCCTTCGGGCATTCGGGGGAAAGAGCTATCTCCTCCTACTTTATGGAAGGAAACGGGAAAAATCTTGAAATGAAGGTACGCGACGAGGGTGGCCGATGGGAAGACTTTATCCATTTCGAGGGCAATGCCAATGCCATCAGGTTGCTTACCAACCAGTTTATCGGACGCAGAAAAGGAGGGTTTGCGATGACCTACAGCACGCTTGCCTCCATTGTAAAATATCCCTATTCGTCGGAATTGTCCGGAACAAAGGGTAAATTCGGTTACTTTCAGTCGGAAGAAGAAACCTATAACCAAATCGCCAACGAACTGGGCATTCATACCCTGCAGGAAAACCCATCCAGGTACGTACGTTACCCGCTTGTGTATCTGGTTGAAGCGGCCGATGATATCTGCTATCAGATTATGGATATCGAAGATGCCTTCAAGCTGAGACTTCTCACCTGCGAGGAAACCATCGGACTGCTGCTGAACTTTTTCGACGACGAGAAATTACCGCACATCAAGCGGATCATGGATATGGTTGACGATGTGAATGAAAAGATAGCCTACCTGCGCTCCAGCATCATCGGACTCCTGGTAGACGAATGTTCGCGTGTATTTCTGGAAAACGAGGAGGAGTTGCTGGAAGGCACATTCAACACCACCCTGATCAAACAGGTAAACCCCAAAGCAAAAGAGGCCTATGCCCGTTGTTCGGAAACAGCCTTCAGAAAAATATACAAGGCGAAAGAGGTGCTCGACATCGAATTGGCCGGTTACCGCATATTCGGGTACCTGATAGACAGTCTAACAGAGGCTGTGATGAACCAGGAAAGGGCCTACAGCAAGCTGTTGCTGAAGAGAATCCCCGAGCAATACAACATCAACGCCACTACTACCTACGGTAAGATACAGTGCGTACTCGATTACATATCGGGGATGACCGATGTATATGCCCTTGATTTGTACAGAAAGATTACAGGAATGAGTCTGCCGGCGGTTTAAAAATCCTCCCGGTATTTACTTTCTCCCTTGTCGGTAAGGATACTGAGGTAACTACGGTAACGTGATTCGCTGATGTAATGATTTTCTACCGCCTCGATAACCGCACAACCCGGTTCGTGCCGGTGCGAGCAGTTGCCGAAACGACACTTGTCACTGTGTTTGAATATCTCGGGGAAATAGTGTGAAATCTCCGCGTCTTCCATCTCGATGGTACCGAAACCTTTGATCCCCGGAGTATCAATTATAAAGCCGCCGTCAGGCAGTTCGATCATCTCAGAGAAGGTGGTTGTATGCATCCCTTTGTTGTGATACTCTGAAATATCACCGGTTCTGAGGTTTACCCCCGGAAGCAGTTTGTTAATCAGCGTAGATTTTCCCACACCCGAATGACCTGAAAGCAAGGTGATCTTCCCCTTCAGCTCCTCACGCAGCTCGTCAAGACCGATCTCCTTCTTGGCACAGATCTTGGAACAAGGATAGCCAATGGTGGTATACAGATGGATCAGCGCCTCCATATACTCCTGGTCATCGGCATGATACCGGTCTATTTTATTAAATATAAGCTTTACAGGCACGCGGTAGGCCTCGGCTGTTGCCAGAAAACGGTCTATAAATACGGTGGTGGTTATGGGGTAGTTGACGGTAACAATCAACATCGCCTGATCCAGATTCGCGGCAATGATATGCGACTGCTTAGACAGGTTGGATGCACGACGGACGATGTAGTTCCTGCGGTCTTCGATCTCCGTAATAAAGGCAGTTCCTTCGTTATTAATATCGATATCCACGCGGTCGCCCACAGACACAGGATTCGTACTACGGATATCCTTCAGTCTGAAATTCCCTTTAATTTTGCTTTCGATTGTACGGCCGTCGTCCGTACGAACCGAATACCAGCTACCTGTATTCTTAATAACCAATCCTTTCATGCGAATCTATTTTTAAATGCCTGTCCGGTGCATTCTTTTAAAAACAGAGGCGTCAGTATCTGACGCCTCCACTAAATTATACAGTCATAATTTCTTTTTCTTTAGCTGCGTAAAGATCATCTATTTTCTTGATATATCTATCATGAATCTTCTGAACCTCTGCTTCCGCGTCCTTTTCAACATCTTCGGGCAAGCCCTCTTTGATGGCTTTCTTCAATGCATCAATGGCATCGCGGCGGGCATTACGCACGCTGATCTTGGCAGTTTCTGCCTCCTGTTTGGATTGCTTGGCAAGCTGTCGGCGACGTTCCTCCGTTAACGGTGGAATTCCAAGACGAATTATCTCTCCGTTGTTTTCGGGTGTAATCCCTACTTCAGAGTTCATAATTGCCTTTTCAATTTCTTTGATAAGCGGCTTTTCCCACGGGGTGATCACAATGGTCTTTGCATCCGGTGTGTTTACCGATGCAACATTGGTAAGTGGCACCAGACTTCCGTAATAGGGAACACGTACTCCGTCCAAAATTTTGGGATTAGCCTTTCCGGCACGAATATGAGACAATTGATCATCGAGATATTCGATCGCGAATATCATTTTCTCTTCCGCTGCCTTTACGAACTGTTTCGTATCTACCATAACTGCTTATAAAATTTGATTTTATTACAACTAACAAAAATAATAAACTTTTCCGATATAGCAAACTATTCATTAATTATGAACCAGCGTTCCAATCGGCTCCCCGCTCATCACCTTTTTCAGATTTCCGTTCGTATCCATGTCGAACACAATGATAGGCAAGTTGTTTTCCTTGCACATGGTGGTAGCGGTGAGGTCCATCACCTTCAATCCACGGGTATAAATTTCGTCGTAGGTAATTTCAGAAAACTTAGTAGCCGTAGGATCCTTTTCCGGATCTGCCGTATAGATTCCATCCACGCGGGTTCCTTTCAGCATCACATCGGCTTCAATTTCAATACCTCGTAACGACGAGCCGGTATCGGTGGTGAAGAATGGATTTCCTGTTCCGGCGGACATGATAACGATGTGTCCTTTTTCCAACAACTCGATGGCTCTCCATTTATTATAGAACTCACCGATAGGTTCCATACGAATCGCTGTAAGCACATTTGCTTTCGCCCCCATGGATACCAGCGCAGAACTTAAGGCCAGGCTATTGATAACCGTGGCAAGCATCCCCATCTGATCTCCCTTCACACGGTCGAATCCCTTGGAAGCACCGCTTAATCCGCGAAAGATATTCCCTCCGCCAATCACAATACCTACCTGGATGCCCATATCGGCAATCTCTTTAATCTGAGCAGCATATTCGGAAAGGCGTGTCTCGTCAATTCCATACGATTTGCCACCCATCAGCGATTCGCCGCTAAGTTTTAAAAGTATTCTTTTGTATTGAGTCATGAAAATCTGTTGTTTATTCGTTTCAATTTACAAAAGTAACCTATTTGTTTAAGTAACCAATTATCGAAAGCTGTTTTTATTCATCTTTCGCATGTAACAAACACGTAAGGCTAACGACACATGCATGTAATTTTACGATTGTATTTTTGTAATGTAGAAATAGAAACACACGCTGTTACTTGTGATTTGATTCATTAAATAACATTTTCAAAAAGACCAAAGCCTATTCCTAACTTTGTGCGGCAGGCATACACTCAGCGGAGTGGTGGCTGCCGCTATTTTACATAGCTCACCTCCTTGAAAGCATACGTCCGCTCGCTGCCGTCCCTTAATTCCAGAACCAGATGTCCGGTAGGCTCAATCGCTTTGATCCGGGCCTCAAAAGCACCCTGCTCGTCGGCATACGGATAAAAGCCCTCCTTCCGGTATAACACCTTTTCGTAGGATTGCCGTATCATCGATTCCTCGCCTTTAAGCAACCGGAGGTACCATTTATAAAATATGGAAAGGAAGCGGTCCAACACCTCACCCGGATCGTAAGTCAGCCCCGTAATAGTGCACAGCGAAACCGGATTGGGCGCGTCTCCCCGAAACACAGTCTGATTTAAGTTGATGCCGATTCCGGCAATGGTTGCATAGATGGTTTTACCGCACAGATCGTTCTCAATCAGCATACCACAGATCTTCTGATCCCGCCAGTAGATATCATTCGGCCATTTAACCGTGATACCGTCGGTATAAGCATCCAGCGTCTCCTTCACACTCAGCGCGGTGAGCTGCGATAAGACAAACTGACGGTTCGCCGGAACTGTTTCCGGATAAATCACCACACTGAAGGTTAGGTTTTTACCGGCTTCCGACTCCCACACATTACCTACCTGTCCCCGACCGGCAGTCTGAAAGCCGGCCATCACAACCGCTCCCTCTTCCACACGGCCCCGGGCCATCAGCTCCCGCAAGGCTTTGGTGGTCGACTCTGTTTCTTCCAAATACGTTATTTGCGACATATCAAGGATTTTCTTTATATTCTTCCCTAAGCGACTTAGGTAATTTGGCAATTACTTCGCGGTACGAATGATGAATCCAGCGTTTGATTTCGGCCTCCTCCATGTCCCTCTCCAGATAAATGGAATTCCAGTATTTCTTATTGAAATGGAATGCAGGAGTGACAGCCTGGTAGCGATCCCTCAGCTCCTCCGTGTAATCGGTGGAACACTTCAGGGAAACATGCGGCTCGTCGGCATCCAGCGGAAGCAACAGATACATCTTGTTCTCCACTTTAAAAACCAGCGACACATCATCGAAAGGGAAACACTCCGTGGTGCCTCTCAACGACAGACAATAGCTTCTTACATCTTCAATATTCATAAAACAAAGGCTTAATTATTTACGAAGCGGGGCGTAAAAAGCATCTTCAATATGCTCTGCCCTGTAACCGTCGGCATATTTAACAACGGCAATGATATCAAAACGGATGGACAGATCCACGTTAAATTTACGGGCATACACATCCGCGGCGCTTACAATACATTTTATTTTGGCGGCATCCACCGATTCCAGCGGCGAAACCAGGTAATTATCAGAGCGGGTCTTCACCTCTACCACCACCAGCTCTTTCCCGTCGGAGGCAACAATATCCAGCTCCTTATGCCTGTACCTCCAGTTGCAGTGCAAAATACGGTAACCTTTATCTTCGAGGTACTGCCGGGCGAATGCCTCACCCTCTTTACCTGTTATATTATGTGTTGCCATATGAATAATTTGTACAAATGTAATCATTTTCTTTTTTATTTACCCATTCGGCATTACATTTGCATACTATGAAGAAAGACAGGAAATACGCATCCACCACCCCTGGTCAGCCGCGGGTACATAAAGTCACCTTTATGCTTAACGACGACGAGCATAAGGCGGTAAAACGCTACCTGTCCAAATACAAGATTGAAAACAAATCGAGGTGGTACCGCGAAACCATCATTTCACACATACTTAAAACGCTGGAAGAAGATTACCCCACCCTGTTCCGCGAAAACGAAATGCGCAGATGAATCCATTTACAGACGAATATTTTATGAAACAGGCGCTGGTCGAGGCCAGGCAGGCTGCTCTGGAGGGCGAAGTACCGGTAGGCGCGGTTGTGGTATGCAACAACAAGATAATTGCGCGGGCACACAATCAGACCGAACGGCTTAACGATCCAACGGCACATGCCGAAATGCTTGCGCTAACGGCAGCAACCGGGGTACTTGGAGCCAAATACCTTCCCGAATGTACCCTGTATGTTACGGTTGAACCTTGTATTATGTGTGCCGGAGCCATAGGTTGGGCGCAGGTAAGCACCATCGTGTATGGGGCATCCGACGAGAAACGGGGGTTTTCGCTTTTTGCTCCGAAGGCAATGCATCCCAAGGCTGTAGTGAAGAAAGGAATTCTGGAGACGGAATGCGCGGCAGAAATGATCTCTTTTTTTAAAAAGAAAAGGTGAAGCAGTTTATTCTTTAACCTCTTCGTAATCTACATATTCACCATCATCCTTGGTAAAAAGCTTTTTCTTGGCTGCGGCATATTCTTCCGCACGAGTCTGTTGCTGACCGGCAGTAGGGTTGGTGTGTCTGCGACCGGTTTCGGTTTTAGGTGCGCCGAACAGGATACGCTTAAACGTTCTGATTACAGAAAATCCCAGCAATAAGACCAACAAAAGGAAAAAACCAAAAAGTAAAAATAGAAATTTGAACATAATTCAATACGTATTGATTGCAGCAACAAAGATACAATGTATAATTACTTCTTTTTGTTAAAAATAGACAATACTATATATAAAAGAATTGTTCCGGATAATCCCAGGAATCCGAAGGCTGCCACAAACACTACGGCACACACCACCAGCATGTAACGCAATTCGTTCCCTTTCCATTTAAGAGATGTGATTTTCAGTGCGAACATGGGGATTTCGGACACCAGCAACAACGAGGTAACCAGTGCAAGTACACAGATCAGCACCGTAAATAAAAGAGGATTGGTATACAGGACCGGAAGTACCGAATAGGCTGCACCCACCCAGAAAAGAGCATGGGCCGGAACCGGCAGACCAATAAAGGAGGTAGTCTGACGATCGTCAATATTAAATTTGGCAAGACGCAGGGCCGAGAATGCCGGAATAACAAACGCCCAGTATGGAACTACGGCAGCTGCTGAGCCAAAAGGCAGCAGAGGAGCCACTTCACTGAGCAACCAGAACACCACCATCCCGGGGGCAACTCCGAAGCTCACCACATCGGCCAGCGAATCCAATTCTTTCCCGATAGGAGAATAGGCATGCATCAGTCGTGCGGCAAAACCATCCAGAAAGTCGAACACGGCAGCAAGGATAACAAACATCGCTGCTAAAAACAGATTACCTTCCAGGGCTGCCACGCAGGCTGCACAACCGGAAACAAGATTAAAACAGGTAATTGTATTCGGAACGTACTTAGCTATATTCATTTTTTAGTATGTAAACGGGCAATCGGAGTCTGATTTCCGGTAACCTTTTGGTCCATCTCAATTAATACTTCGGAATCCAGGGGAAGGTAAACATCCACACGCGAGCCAAACTTGATGAAACCCATCTGTTCATCCACATGGCACTTCTCGCCCACCTTGGCATAGGTTACAATTCGTCGGGCCATGGCTCCGGCAATCTGGCGGGCCAGGATATCCACCCCGTTTTTGGTTGTCACCACCACGGCAGAACGTTCGTTCTCGGTACTGCTCTTGGGTAGGTAAGCCGCCATAAAACGGCCATTGTTATGAGATACATGCTTTACCGTTCCATTTACCGGGAACCAGTTGGCATGCACATTGAATACAGACATGAAGATGGAAATCTGCAATCTCTTCTCGTGAAGGATCTCGTTTTCCATCACCTCCTCGATGGCTACAATCGTACCGTCGGCAGGAGCGATTACAAGACCCTCCGAGTCGTAGGGAAAACGACGGAAAGGACTTCTGAAAAAGTTTAAGACGAGCAGAAAAAAGATGGCAGACAAGGCACTTACCGTATAGAAAAGTGTGCTTTTGCCTGATGTATAATACAATGATACGTTCAAGACGAAGAAAATCGTAAATAATGTTAGCAATAACCCTGTTCCTTCTCTGTGTACTTTCATTCCAAATTTTTAATCTGTTACGTTATAATATTTGCAAAAGTATGCAATTTTACGAAATAAAAAAAATATCAGCACTACACCGCCTCTATTTTATCCAATTCCACATACCAAATATATCCTGTCACCTGTTTATAGTCCATCTGACGGATCAGCCCAACATACTCTTTCATCTGCGAAATATACGTTTTACTTTCTTTCTGACCAAACTTATAATCCACCACCACCACCTGATCATCGTATATCATCACCCGGTCCGGACGCTTGGCCAACCCTTTGCCATACAGGATATCAACCTCGTTCAGTATCCGGGCCGTACCGTCGTACCAACCGGCAACCAGCTGCTTGTCGAGTAACGCATCTAAACGACCGCAAAGCACATCGGCCTCTTCCCGGTTTATCACGCCCGAAACCCGGTATCCTTCCACCGCCTGGCGTATATCCGCCTTGGTATGAATCCGGCTCAGCACCTCGTGCATCAGCGTACCGTGCTTGCGCTCCTTATTGTCGAAGAAAAATCCCTTTCCGTGCAAACGCAGCTGCAGCCGGTCGTCCGGCGAAACCGAATGAATCCGTTGCATCGGTATTTCGGTAACCGGCCTATCTTCATTCTTTTTCTTTTCCGGATGCCACCACGAACCCAATTCAAACACCGCCGATTCGGAATCGAAATGAGAAGCAAGAGGCAACAAAGATTCCCCTTCGCGGGTGGAGTCGTATCCGTCGGTGGACAACCCGTTCCACAACAGATCCGACATCGAACTTATCTTTTCGGGCTTTTTAGGCTTTGGCGAAAACACGATAAGCTCTTCCTTCGACCGGGTAAATGCCACATACAACGTATTCAGGTTATCGATAAACGCATGAAGCTTCTCGTTGAAATAATCGTCGGCAAATATCGTATTCCCCAGCACCGATCCGTAACGTACCGGCACCAGATGCAGCTGATTAAAGGGAGTCTTATCCGGATGGCACCACAAAACAGGCTGCTTGCTGGGCTTATGATCTATCTCCCAGTCGCCGAAGGGAACAATCACCACTTTGAATCCCAGTCCTTTCGACTTATGTATCGTTAAAATCCGGATCGCATTCTGGGCATCGGGCGTTGCAATGGTCTTGCGGCTGCCCGTATCGTCCCACCATTGCAGGAAGCGCGAAATATCCACACTCTCCCGCTGGGTGAACTCGGAAACCATGTCCATCAGGGCCTGTACAAAAACCTGTTCGTTATCGGGGAAGCGGTCGTTAAACAAGCGGAACAATCCTTCCGTCATTTCATAGAGCGAATGATTGCTCAACCCATGCAACGCACGGTTCAGCTCCTCCGGAAATTCATCCAAAGGAATAAAATCACGTGCACCACCGGAAGCATTGTCAGCTTCGGGCACAGCCAATGTATAGGCAAAAAGCGCCAGCCTGTAATTGGTCCTGTCGCCCGGATTGCGCAGGTAACGCAGCAGTGCGATCAAGAAACGTACAGCCGGCGAGCTGCTGATAAACAACGCCTCGTCCGAAATAATATCATATTTATATGTATCCGATGGATTCTCCTCCTTGTAAGCCAGCAACGAATCGGCCACCATGGCCCCTTCGCGGTTGGTTCGTACCAGAACCGCAATATCCTTAAGCGAATACCCGTTATCCTGCAAACGCTCCAGCACACCGGGCAGACGGTTCACCGCCTCCTCTTTCCAGTCCTGATCCTCCTGCGAAATAAACTCCACCCGGATATGTCCCTCCTTATTCTGAAAAGGAAGAGGCACCCGCTGGAAAGACTGATCGTAAGCCGTCATAATCTTGGTGCAGTAGCGCCTTTTCTGCACATCCGAAAGCGAAGAGCCGTCCAGGGCCTCATTAAACAGATTCTGCAGCAAAGCCGGAGCAATTGTAAACAACGAATTGTTGAAATCCACGATGCAACGGCAGCTGCGCCAATTGTCTTTGAGGGTCTCTTCGCGAAGTTGTTCCGGAGAAAAATCGTAGCGGATCTGTTCATCCAGCAGTTTCCAGTCGGAATTACGGAACCGGTAGATACTTTGTTTTACGTCGCCCACAATCAGGTTGTCGCGGTTGTGCGAAAGGCTTTCCGATAATAACGGCAGAAAGTTTCCCCACTGCATACCCGATGTATCCTGAAACTCGTCGATCATATAATGATCCACCTGGGTGCCAGTTTTCTCGTAAATAAAGGGAGCCTCGCTACCCCCCACCACCTTGGATAGCAGTTCGGTGGTATCGGCAATCAGCATCACGTTCTTCTCCTCGCGGTACTCGGCAATCTGCACTGCGATGTCATTGAGAATACCCAATGCATAATAGTAACGTACAATCTCCTTTGCCGTATAGTAATTGGTAAGATTCCCGAAAAGGGTATTGATCTTTTTGATGCAGTCATTCAGTCCGTCGTCGAAAGCACACCCGATGATCTGCCTCATCCCCGACTCCGTCTTCGCCGTAAAGCAGCCCTCCAGATTATCGGCCAGATTAGCAAACGTATCGCTGGGGGGCTTCATTTCGCCGGCAACCAGTTTGGCAAAATAATGCAGCGGCGACCGGCTGCCGCCTTTAAAATCGGACGGAAGCAATCCGTATTGATCCAGCACTGCCTGTCCCTGCCTGCCCAGATCGCGGGCTTCGGCCTCGACGGACCGGATAATGGCGAACAGATGATTCTTGTAGGATTCCAGCGCCGCTTTATCTTCGATATCTTTAGCCACATCGGCACTGAAAGCCTTGTAACTCTCCTTAAACACCTCGCGCGAAAGAGCCGCAATGTCTTTCCGCAGGTTCCAGCCGCCGCCCTCTTCCACCTTATCAGAGGCAAAGCGAAGCAACCAGCCCAATAATTCTTTATTTTCGGGCTTTTCGAGTCCTGCCAACAGGTTATCAATCGCCTCGGTAAGTACCAATTCCTGGTCCATCTCGATGGCATATCCTCCCTGCAAACCTATTTCGCGGGTAAATGCCCGCATGGTCTGCTGGAAGAAGCGGTCGATCGTACTGATATTGAAAGCCGAATAATCGTGCAGAATAGCAATCAACACCTTCCGCGCCTGGGCACGTACCTGTGCCTCATCCAGTCCGAACCGGCTGGAAAGCACCGGCACATAATCCGATTTCTGTCCGGACGAAAGGGTATAAAGTTCCTGAACGATGCGCCCCTTCATCTCGTCGGTTGCCTTGTTTGTAAAGGTAACCGCCAGGATTCGCCGGTAGGCACCGGGCGATGCAAAGAGTAATTTAAGATACTCTCCCGTAAGTTTATGGGTTTTT
>OBMA010002349.1_pt1 | contig 11098 bp, 11 predicted proteins | sample 1539141 | NCBI WGS metagenome assembly OBMA01 (sample SAMEA3991484, study PRJEB22521) | metagenome | biome: anthropogenic terrestrial biome; feature: sewage plant; material: raw primary sludge | place: Sweden | collected 2012-09-26 | reverse complement strand
TCCGATCTTACATTTTAATTATATCATAATTGATTAAATCAAAGTTGTCTGTTCACAAATTTTTCACATTCGGTCATAGTTTTTTTCTATTGTGAGTGCTTGATTTTTTATATGGTGCAATTTTCATCTATGACACATATAATATATGGGCATTAAAACATAAACTTGGATATATTTATATATCTGAATGGTACTGCAACAGGAAGGAATCCCTATGAAAAATAAAATACTGGCTACTATTATTATTCTCTCTTTATCTTTATCGGTACTGTCTGGATGCGGACAGAAAGGTACAAATACCTCTCTTTCTACGCAGATAAATGAGAATGAATCTGCTACCGATTCTCAGACAGCATCAGACACTTCTTATCAGACTTCAGGTTCTGCAAGCATTTCTGACGCAAGTGCTTCTGATGCAAATGGTCATCCCGTTTCCGACCGGAGCGGTGCATCCATTAAAGTCCCTGCCAAGATAAATTCTATAATTTCTCTTGCACCATCTACAACACAGATTCTTATTGACCTTGGACTCAGTGATAAAATAATTGCGATTGACACAAATTCTGCTGTATTTGCAGACCAGCTGCCATCAGGCATTCCTCAATTCGATATGATGAACCCTGACAATGAATCCCTCGTAAAGCTTTCACCCGATATCGTATTTACCTCCGGAATGAGCAGCGGTGGCGGTAAAAACTCATTTCAATCAGCAATAGATGCAGGTATCTGCTGTGCAGATATTCCTTCCAGCACATCTTTTAAAGATATCGAAAAAGATATTTCTTTTATAGGTGCATGTACTGATACATCATCAAAAGCCGCCTCTCTCAACAAAACTTTTAATGATGATATAAATAAGATAAAAAAAGCCTCATCCGGCACTTCACACCTTACCGTTCTATTCATGCTTAATGTACCTTCTGCTGATGATCCTACTGTTTATTCTGTAGGTTCAGGAACTTTTCAGGATGAAATGATTACCGCTATTGGTGCTGAAAATGTCACTCATAATCAATCAGGCTGGGTAAGCATTTCAGAAGAAGAAGCAGTAGCCATGAATCCTGATGTCATCATTACAAATGCTGATTATATGTCTGATGCTGCAGAGCAAATCAAATCCTCAGCCTCCTGGAAAGCCGTCAATGCCGTAAAGAACAACAAAGTTTTCCTGATAAACGGAAATTCCAGCAACCAGCCAAACAACCACATTGTCAGCGCAATGATTGAAATGGCTAAAGATATTTATCCCAAATCATATGCTGATTTTAATGATCCGTTTTCAACAAATAACAAGAATACATCTACCGATGCCAAATAATACTATTTAAATTCATGAAACCTAAAATAATTCTTTCTATTATAATAAGCATTTTAATATTGACGTTCTGTATTCTTTTCGGGAGCGTCAATATTTCTTTATATGAAGCAGTATCTGTGATTATCAGACACATCTTTGGAAAACCTCTTCCGCAAAATGTAACTGCACTTACAGATTCAATATTCTGGAACATTCGCATTCCAAGAGTTATGACGGCTTTTATAGTCGGCGGTGCACTATCTGTAAGCGGAGCTGTAATGCAGGCTGTTTTACAAAACCCTCTTGCATCTTCATATACACTTGGTGTGTCCTCCGGTGCCTCTCTTGGTGCAGGAATCATTATAATAAGCGGAATTTCAGTAACCTGGCTCAATTATTTACTGCTTCCTGCTGCCGGATTTACAGCCGGAATTATAACTGTAATAGCCGTGCTTTCATTTTCATCTCATCTTGACCACAATATACATAATCAGACGATTGTTCTCATGGGAATGGTCGTCTCTCTTTTCGTTAGTGCTATTCTTACACTTACTATGTCCCTGTCACCAAAGCACGCTCAGCAGCTATATCTGTGGATGATGGGATCATTTTCATCCAGAAACTGGATTCACGTATCAATTCTTCTTCCTTCCACACTTATTATTACATTTATTCTTTTTCTTTTTTCAAGAGAGCTTGATACTCTTACATTCGGCGAAGAAGAAGCTGCATCTATCGGTGTTGATACCCATAAAACAAAAAAACTCTTAATTGTTCTCGCCTCACTTCTCACAGGAATTTCGGTGAGTTTTACAGGAACTATAGGCTTCATTGATCTGGTTGCACCTCATGCAGTCCGGAAAATCTTTGGCTCGTCGAGCCGCACTGTTCTATGGATGTCATTCTTCTATGGAGGAGCATTCATGGCATTAGCCGACCTGATTTCAAGAACTGTTCTCGCCCCACGGGAAATACCGGTTGGTGCTGTTACTGCACTGATTGGTGCACCTTTTTTTGCATACATATATTTTCACAAATCAAAAAACAATTGATCTTTATATTGCACAAATTTCAATTATCAGCGGAAGCTCACTGTCTTTAGGCGGTGGATGGTTGACTTATGAATATAAAATGATTTTATCTCTTATTTAATGTGGAGGATCTGAAATGTATCAAATTGAACTAAAAAATGTAACAGCCGGTTACAGATCAGCCAAAATCCTGAATAATATATCATGCACATTTTCCGGCGGAGAACGTATCTCCATCGCTGGTCCAAACGGTTCCGGTAAAACAACACTCATACGTGTACTCAGCGGACTTCTTCCATATAAAGGCAGTATTCTTATACATCAGGATTCTTCTGATAATTCAGTTCATAAAACAAATGAGCTTTCAGAAATGAATCGACGCAGCATTTCTTCACTCTTTTCCATAATGCCGCAATTTTCAGGCTCATATTTTGAATATACGGTTGAAGAAACAGTTCAGCTTGGACGTTATATCCACGAAACAAACCGGATCGGCAAAGAATCTCTTGAAAGCAAAATCAAAGTAAGCTCTCTGCTGCAGGAACTGAATCTTACAGATTTAAAAGATCGTTTTCTCTCTGAGCTCTCAGGCGGTCAGCTTCAACGTGTCCTGCTCGCCCGTACACTTGCACAAGATACGCCGTTTCTGCTTCTTGATGAACCGGTAAATCACCTTGATATCAGATATCAGCAGGAACTTATGCAATATCTTCTTAATTGGAAAAATTCCAGTCCAGCCAATACCTTTGTCGGCGTTTTTCATGATCTTTCACTTGCAAAATCAATATCATCACGTATTATTTTTCTAAAAGACGGACAGATTGCAGCAGACGGAGCACCAGACAAAATAATAACATCCAGCCTTTTAAATGATATTTACGGTATTGATATTGCAGCTTATATGAAAAAACAGCTTTCAACATGGAATTCAGTTTAAGAATTCACAAATGTTGAAAGCTGCAAAATGTCCGCTTAAATATATGAAGATTTCCAGGCAAAATATTCTCACAAAATAATCTTAATTATGTTTTTTGGCGGTTACATTTTCTTTTAATTCTTGTAAATTAATTGGTCTTGCAGGCTGGTAAAAAATACCCCTGCACGTTATATCATCCAAAGATACCGCTTTAATTGCTGCATTACATATCATAACTTCACATTTAATTATTATTTTTTTTATTTCCATAGTTTTTTTACCATTCTTTCACCTATAAAACGTTTTACATAGATACAATATATCACTTATTCCTTACCCAAATATCAGTTAATCTATATCATGCTCTTTAACCTGTTTTATTATTTCCAGCTTTGCCTGAAGCACACAATATTCTAAGCGATTCCACTACCGCTAAACATGCACATTTCTTTATAAGCTTTTCGGAACGAATAATTTTTCTCCTTTCTTTACTATGACTAATTATTGTTTTGAGGAAAATCATTTTCAAATAAATTCATCTTTTAACTGTTTAAGTTTTCCCATGAATTTTCCTACTGAACTATCTGCAAATCCAAATCTTTTTAAAATTGTTGTAGTCAACTCATAAGCCAAATTTACATTTCTGACATATTCTGCAGGATTAATAGCCACACTTTTAGAATATGATGCTATTTCTACCCCATCAAATACATCACTACCGTTTCCATATTTATCAGTTGTAAGATAATTAAACATATGCGGAAATTTAATTGAATAATTCACCTTTACTTCTGCAGATGGGAAAAGTCCACCATAACCTTTTACCTCGATATCCTGGTTATCTATCAATGCTGAATTCAAGAACGAATAATTGGTAATCATATTTGTCAAATACCCCTCGAACTTGGTTTCTACACTTTTATCTACCGAATATCTATACAAATCTTCCCCACCTTCACTATAATATGTTGTTACTTTATCTTTATCAGGCAAATTATCCAGATCAACGGCAGTATCTCCTGAATAATCAAAGCAGTCATATCCTTCATAAGCAGCAACTTTTGCCATTAAACTTGATACCTTATCTGTTTCAAAATTCAACACTGTCTGCTGCAATTTCAACATACCTATACACAATATTAATACCACTATAAGTATTACAATAGGATAATATATTGCAGCTTCAAGCATAAGTACTCCATTTTCACTTTTTAATGTTTTCATGCCCCTCCTCCCCCAAAACATAAGACACTTAAATAACTCTTATATTTTTGAATTTATTTATTAAATATAAACACTTCATTAGAAAGTTTCATTTCATCACCGTTCTTAATCTCAACCAATCTAAATGGTTCTATACTCTTACCATTAATATATGTCTTATTAGTTGATTTCTGATCTTCAATCAATATTTTATTTTGAAATTTATATAAATGTACATGATCCCGGCTAATTGCATTATTAGTTAGAACAATATCTGACTTTGCAGATGACTTGCCTATTACAGTTACATTCTTATTAATACAATACTTTTTACCTGTATTCTGATCCTTAAGATATGGTCTGCCTACTTCTTCAATTCTTTTATCTTCATTAAAGTTTTGATTTGTCAGAACTGTTGTTGTCATATCATCTTCCTTTGTGTCAGAAGACAAACTCTGTCCATAACCAGATTCATGTGCTACATTATTAACCGGTTGATTTACATATACAGATGGTACATTTACCGCTTCAGGTGCCACATTATTAACCAGCCGATTTACATATACAGGTGGTACATTTACCGCTTCAGGTGCCGCATTATTAACCGGTTGATTTACATATACAGGTGCATTTGCTGGTTTTGAAATTGGAATGTCTTTTTTATAGATTTGCACCATTGAAGCTGATTTTACATCACCAGTGTTGACATTATCATGATTTTCAATATCACTGAATTTTATATTCCTGTCATTTGTGGGAATGTTACTTTTTATATACTCATCAGAAATAAGTGTAGTAGTTTCTCCAAAATTTGTCTTATGAACACTCATCAGATTATTAATTGTCTGCGCCATTACAGGAACACTATTAACTGCACTCCTGTCTGAAATCTCACCATATTTTTTGTTGATATTATTGATATCAACACCTATTGGATTTGATTGATTCCCGGGTGAATTTTGAAACCCTGAATATTGGTTGTTCACACTGCTATTATTCATACCTGGAACTTCGAACCCAAGATTGATTGCGGGCTTTTCGTTTCTGGGATTTTTAATAGCATTGTTGCAATTTGAATTTTTATTTATGCCTTCTCTCGAATTCATATTATTTTGAATTTCATTTGCAGGATTCATCTGCTGTATATTTTTTATATTTTGCTTATTTATTTTATTTTTCTTTTCCTTACGTCCGCCAAACAATCCTTTTTTCTCTCTTTTTACAGAGCTTCCCTGAATCTGATTATTGGGGATTTCCGCATTATTTTCCTTGTAATTTATGAATTGTTTATTTTCTTGCTGGTTATTCATTACACAATTTAAATTTGAATTTACAACTCCGATATTGCTGCTTTTTATACCACTTAGAAGTTTAAGAAAATCATTATTATTTAATGCATTATTATTTAAATAGTTCATTATTACATTTATGGAAGAATTGTTGATTTCATTTTCATTTAATCTTGCGTTCAGCACAAAATTCTTTAGAAGTTCCCGTTCATTTCCTTGAAATTGTTTTCTTCTTATTGGCAGGCAGACAAGTCCAACTTTTACTTCACATGAATTATAAAATACATAACTTTCATTCCAAATAAACATATCTTCAGAAATCATGAACTTTTCAGCTTCTATAACAGCATTACATATATTAATTAAAATGTCTAAAACAGTATCTGTTCCTAAAACGTTTTTCCACATATTATTTAAACTCACATATGATGAAATGTTATATCTTAGAAACTTCTCTGAATCTATCTCTGAAACTGCAACCGGCAAAACACCTTCAATTATATTGTTAGAAATCATACCGTAGCTAACCTTGTCTATATTCTCATCATTTTCAAGATTACATCTCAGAAATATATCCATTCCTTGTTTATCATATAAGAATTTCATATCATCCTCCAAATGGTTTATTTTTCGAACAAATATAGATGTATTAACTCCCAGCTTTTTTCACTCTTTACCGCAGCAAATCCATTTTTGTTAAATGCCTTAACTTCTGAAAACTCAGGAGATATAAACACATCTCCATTTTTACTTAAATATCCCCATTTACCTTTTTCCTTATAAGGAACTAATTCTTGACTCTCAGATCCTAATTCCTCATAATTCATTTTCAGTATTTCTTTACCATCATTACCTATTAAACCCCATTTACCATTTTTCGAAACTGCTGCTCCATTATTTTTCCCTAAAAATGGTTTTGCATTATCATAATCTCCCGAAATTGTTTCTCCATTAATGCTTTTTATCAAACTGTATTTACCATTTTCCTTTGCAAATACAACCTTTCCTCTTGAACATATCTTATAATCATCAGTAATTATGTTGTCATATTTATAATCTGTAACTTCTTTTAATGAGGAATCAATTATCGCCCATTTATCATTTTTTTTTACAGCTGCATATCCATCATAAAAAGCTGTTGCATCTTCATATTCCAAATTTAAAATACTAAAATCTTCATCAATATATCCCCATTTTTTTCCATCAGAAATTAATGCTTTCCCATCATTAAATGTTCCTAAATATACTAACTTAATATCTGGAGTATACCTTTTATATTCATCCAAATCATAATAATAAATCCCATTGTCTGTTTCAGCTGTAAAACCTTTTTCTGTTCCTATGCTTCCCAAAGAAAAGATTTTTTTATAACCTTTATTTTTTGTAATACTTTCTCCTTTATTATCCAATATTCCATATGTTCCATTTAAATCAATTATCATCCCAATATCATCAAATTCAGCTGCTTCTGAAAACGATGATCTGCCTGATTCATATTTGCCCTTTATCTGATCATACAATTTATTTAAATCTTTATTTTTTCTATCATAGGAAAGTCCCTCATTGATTGAAGCCAATGCATCAACTATCTTATTATCCTGAATATAACTTTTAGTTATTAATTCTGATAATTCAGCATCTCCTTTATTTTCTGAAATTATCTTTTCAGCCCTGCTTATAAACTCTGAATGATTATTCAAATTATAATAATTAATACAAATTTTTTTTTCGATTTTCTTATCTTTTGAATCAATTTTTAAAGCATACTGATAGTTATTAATTGCATCTTTATAATATCCACCATCCTCACATTCTTCTGCCTTCTTTATGTATTTTTTATAATTTGATTTATTAGACATCATTCCATTTACACATACATACCAACTAAGAAAAATAAACATTAAGATCAATATCGGATATATTTTTTTCATGATCTGCCTACACCCCTAATGTTAATATTATTATTGTTCCTGCTGCTATATATGGTGCAAATGAAAATGTGTCTTTCAAAGTCATTTTCTTTCTTATCAACATTATCAAACTATATACAGCGGCAATAATAAGAGACACAACAAGTGCCGGTATTATTGATGTACTTCCCAGGTAATACCCGACAACAGCCAGTAACTTTATATCTCCCATTCCAATACTTTTTTTTGCAAACAGCCTTACGATCAGGAATACTATACTGCCATATATAATTCCCAATCCTGCCGATGACAAAATCAAAAAAGCAAAAGATGAATGCTCAATTAAATCAGTCACCAAAATAATTGTTCTTACTATAATCAGAAATATAAGTATTCCATTAGGAATTATAAGTTTTAAATTATCAATTTTCCCTAACATTATCAAAGCTGCAATTAAAACAAAATATCGAATTGCTTTAGTTATTCCATAACCATATGCATCTGTTGAATATAAGAAACCAACCATCCCACATAGAGCGGCAGAACATATATAGATTCTATATATGTTTTTAATTTTCTCATCAAACCGTTTTGTATAATATTTATCGGACAGATACGATATAATTAATGAACATGAAACAGCTAATATAATATATATATATGTCACATCAGTTACCCCATATTCTTGTCGTTGCACTGACAACTATATTTGACTTAAAATCTATATCAAGTAAAGGAACCTCTGCATAATCAATTTCATAGGTAATAACAACAGTTATCGGTTGTCCTTTACCCTGACTGTAAACTGAATTATTGTAATTAAGTTTCCCATCTTTTATACCAAGTTTTTTCAGATATTCAGGGTCTCCATTATCAGGCAAATATTTAGGTGCCATTTGGGATATGATTCCACAAAATGCTGCATTACTTCCCTGCGACAATCCCGCACTTGCAATTGTCGCAGTCAAGTCATGCATATCTGTACCCTTTAATAAATCAACAGTTTCTGTAATCTTATCTGTATCAACAGCCTCTCCTGAATTTGTCGCCTCTATCAGTGAACCCATATTGTCTATTATCTTATTTGTATCTGCTGCATCCTCATCAGCCTTATCTTTATCATCAAAATATCCAAGACGCACCAACAAATAAGAATATGCAGAAATTTCTTTTGCCGTTTCACATGCTGCAGACTGTACTATAGCTTGGGTTCTTATTACATTCATAATACTCAGCAATATATAAAAGAATAAAATAAAAATCATCAATGTCGTAATTGCCTCTACTGCAATCGCTCCACATTCACTATGTTCCATAGAATTAATTTTTTTATTTTTCCCCATACTAAAACTCCTGTGTTAATTGATTGGCAAAAGAATGTAAACTCAATTATTTAAGTCATCTACTTCTATTGATTCTATTAATTCGTTAAATATTTTATCTAAATCTTCACCTTTGTACTTTTCTGCTTTATATACAGTAAACTCAAATTGTTCTCCACGTCCACTTCTAGCGTCTTCTATTATCATAGTGTCTGCAACTACTGTTTCAGATTTTTTTTCTCTACGTTTTTCCTTATCTTCATCTGATAAGTCAAAAAATTCCTCACCTGATTTTATCTTATATGTTGGACAATCCGATAATTCCCACGATACAGCAATTGCCTTATAATATTTGTTATTTATATTTTTTGTTGAATTAATAGTTATTCTATTAGGATCAATTTTTTCATCTATGCTTGTACCATTATTATGAGAAAGATCAAGCACCTTATTTTTCTTTATATATAAAGTATAACTACTTACCACTGATATATCAGCCGATAAAGCCGTTTTTATATCATTTTCGTTGAACTTAGATAATTTTTTCACTGGAACATCTGGAGCTATATCATTTTCAGTTTTATAATCCTTAAATTCACATGCTGGACAGCATATAGTCATGCATGTAGAACCATTATCCGGCATACCGTTTACATTATCTATATAACAAACCGACCCATCTGAACCGAAATATGATGGGAGATTCATTTCATAATCAGCAAAATAATCAAATTTTGAATCATCCCCTGAATGAGTAACCAACATAATTGCACCTAGGTTCTTTTCATCTTTCGTTACTTGTTCATCTTTCGTTACTTGTTCATCTTTCGTTACTTGTTCATCTGTCTTATTATCTCCTGTTTTACCGCAGGCACACGACATACTGAGTAATGCCGCCATTGCCAGACATAATATTTTCTTTACCATATTATTTTTTTTACGAGTCATTTTTTCTCCTTTTTATCATTACTTCTGTATATTATTTAATATCCTAAAGCACCTTTATATTTAAAAGTATATCCACCATCTGCATCCAGCCCGCTGACACTCCCGCCGCCATATTCTGTTGGTATACTCTTCAAGAAGCATGTTGAAACTGTAACATCTGCCTCTACGTTAACCATTGCATGACCTTCTGAAAGCTTAAAACCTTTTGCAGCATCACAGCACTTGTCACCACTACAATTTAGTTCAATAACATTTCCAATTCTTTCTATGACACTATCTTCATTTTCCAACAGCTTTAAACACATAAACAGCTTCATATACTCTTTATAATTCATTGTTATCGATACACCTTTCGATGCTGCAGCAATTCCATCCGGATTTACTTCTCCATCTACTTTAGATGTAAACTTATCAATGCTTTCGTTTATACTTTTCTGTGCTGCTGCCGCTGTTTCATCTATTGCCATATTTGCAGCATCTCCTGTGGATTTTATTGCACCATTGATTGCTTCATTGGCTTTTCCTGTAATATCTCCACATGTTTTACTGACAATTGACACAGCCTTATTCACAAGTGTATCTTTTTCACCATTTATTTGATAAATTAATTCCTTTTTTTTAAATATATCTTTTTTATTTTCTATACAACTCACTATTTCACTTTTATACTTTGATTCAATACAGGCATAGACCTGTGCTCCTATTTCCCCTACTACACTTCCTGAGGGCTGTTCCAGCTGTGTTTTCATTTTTGAAAATGCTGTATCTACCGCTGCTTCAATTTCTTCATTTGATAATGACTCATCCGGAATCAATTGGGTACTTATACTTTCTATTGTTGACGTTACTGCCGACAAAGCAGAACTTACTATTGAATCCGTCTTCTGTTGCACAAAATCATTAATTTTTTCAGTTGAATCATCAACAATTTTTTGAGCATCTGTTTCTGCATCATTAACAATTCCCTTTGCTTTATCTGCTGTAGCCTTTATTGCAGAATCAGAAATAGCATTCAGATCTTTTCCAATACTATCTTCCTTAAACATCCATGTATCCGGGGTCTTATATATCACAACAGATTTTCCTTGCATTAAACTATTAACATCTATTATTGATTCACCTAAAGCATATGCTATTATAAGAACGTTCTGAACTATTGGTATTCCAAAACCTGTCCACCCG
>OBMA010002348.1_pt1 | contig 11098 bp, 10 predicted proteins | sample 1539141 | NCBI WGS metagenome assembly OBMA01 (sample SAMEA3991484, study PRJEB22521) | metagenome | biome: anthropogenic terrestrial biome; feature: sewage plant; material: raw primary sludge | place: Sweden | collected 2012-09-26 | reverse complement strand
GGGTGCACGTAAAGTTTTAGCAGGCATGACCACTTTAGAAGAAGTTTTGCGTGTGGTGCCTTTAAATTAAACTATTGGAGAAAATTAAGAAATCTTAAGATTCACCTCATCTTGATTTGTTTTAATGACTTTATCGAAAAGGTGAACAAAAAAATGAGGATTTTAAGCATGAATATGATTTCAAAAGCAGCTTTAATTGCAGGTTTGGTCGGTGCAACAACATTTGCTATGGCAAATACCGCGGTCAATCAAACTGCAATTGCACCGCAAGTGACCACGACGGTTAAACAGGCGTTGACTTTAAAAGACGACACTAAAGTACAGCTCAAAGGTTATGTGGTTAAAGCTGTAGGGGATGAGAAATATCAATTCCGCGATAATACGGGCACAATTACGGTCGATATTGATGATGAGTTATGGCACGGTAAACCTATCTCGGCAAAAACACCTGTTACCTTGATTGGTGAAGTTGATATCGATTACAAACCTGCAAAACGTGTTGAAATTGATGTGGAAGCCGTTAAATTCTAAGTCATTTATGCAGCACAAATAAAAGATAGCAGCGGTTTAAGCAAATATCTTTCCCAAAACCACATGAGTTGCTCATGTGGTTTTTTCAATCCAAGGCTTTTTAAAGCATGTTATCTTAAAAGTAAATCATGCCTCAATATGAGAACAACAGATGCGAATCTTACTGGCAGAAGATGATGCCTCCCAAGCAGAAAGTATAAAAACGTGGCTGGAAATGGACGGTTATAATATTGATTGGGTTGAACGTGGTGATCATGCCATTTTAGCTCTTGAACAGCATCAGTATGATTGTGTGTTGTTGGATCGTGGACTACCCAAAATCAATGGCGATGACATTCTGAAAACTTTACGTGCACAACAGCAACCCACGCCCGTGATTTTTATTACAGCGCAAGACAGTATTCATGATCGTGTTGAAGGTTTAGATTTGGGGGCCAATGATTATTTGGTCAAACCTTTTAGTTTGGAAGAACTTTCAGCCCGTGTACGTTCGCAATTACGACAACATCAAGCTCAAGTCGGACAATATCTTCATTTTGCCAATTTACAATTAGACCCACAAGCAAAAACCCTAAAGCAAGATGGTCAACCCATTAACCTCACTGCAAAGGAGTTTCAAATTTTGCATAAGTTGATGCAAAAACCAGATCATGTGGTTACACGTGAACAACTCGAAGAATCTTTATATGCGTGGGGCGATGAAATAGAGAGCAATGCGATTGAAGTCTTTATTTATCAATTGCGTAAAAAAATAGGCAGCCAATATATTAAAACCATTCGCGGTTTAGGCTATCGCATGAGTCACGATTAATATGCCGAAAACAGTCTCTTTACAAACCAAACTGATTAAAACGTCATTATTCAGTTCAATTCTGACAGGACTGTTGGCATTGTTGCTGTTTGTGCTGATTTCACTGTATCAGACCATGCAAATGCAAGATCAAATCATGGATGAAATTGCCGATATGCTGTTGATTGCCGATATAACCACACATTCAGGACAACAAGTGGATGAGCTGAGTGATGAGTTTGATATTCAATACCAATTAAAAGATCAGCAACATATACTCACCGAATCAAAAGAATTTCCGCTAGAACAGCAAAATTCCAAACTGCAAATGCAGGCATCGAATGGTTATCGCTATATTTGGCAAGATCAGCAATTATGGCGTATGTATAGCGCCGAAGATGCTGAACTGAATATGTCTGTGACGATGTTACAACCTGTAGGGGAGCGCTTTAAGGAGCTGGCTCAAAATGTCATGGGCTATAGCTTGGTGTTAATTTTGCTTTGGTTCATGCAGTGGTTAATTTTACATTTTGCGGTGAAACGTCAATTTAAAGTCATTCAGCAATTGTCTAAAAACATTGCTGAAAAAAATGCCGATGATTTAGCACCCATTCAGCAGCAAGTGCCTGAGTTAAAAGAATTACAGCCGATGGTATTGCAGTTGAATCAGTTGTTGCAGCGGCTTAAACAATCGTTGCTCGCAGAACAGCGCTTTACTGCGGATGCTTCGCATGAACTGCGTTCGCCTTTATCGGCTATTCAGATGCGCTTACAGGTGCTTAAACGTAAATATCCAGATTTAAATCAGGACTTGGCGAGTATTCAAAATGATGTCAGTCGCGGTACGCAAGTTTTGGAAAATTTACTTTTACTGGCGCGTCTTGATCCAACCAATACCCATCAATTGCCGAAAATAGACGTCAATTTACAGGCTATAGTTTGCGATGTCATTCAAGCTTTGCAACCCTTTGCACTAGAGAAAAATATTCAGATTACGACACATATCGCGGATGATCTTTCTATCTTTGCCAATGAAAAACTAATCTTTACCTGTGTGCGAAACCTTGTTGATAATGCCATTCGCTATGCTGGGCAGGGTGGGCATGTATTTATTGATGTACAACAAAGGCATCAAAATGTGGTCATGACCATTGCTGATGATGGGCAATCTCTAACTGAAGAGATTTTACAGCGTTTAGGTGAGCGTTTTTATCGTGCCTTAGGAACAAAAACACAAGGCTCGGGACTTGGACTTTCGATTTGTCAAAAAATAATGCAATTACATGCGGGTGAAATTCATTTTTCTAAATCTGGCTATGGTGGATTACAGGTCACGCTGCAATTTCCACTGCTTCATAAATAACTAAAAAGCAGTATGTTTGTGCACATACTGCTTGTTTCCACGTTTATTGTTTTAAATTATGATTATTTTTATTTGGTTAGAATGAGTCGATTATTGCGCGTGAGGCGTAAGCGATATTCTTCTCCAGCATGCATAATTCGGATTTCTCGGCCTAAGGAAAATAAGTTGTTCGAGTACAACATAGGTAGTGATTGAGCTGCGTCATTATTACGTGTAAATAGGCTAAATGGTGCGTTCATTCCTTCGACTCCGTGGTATATGTGGGAACGATTTAAATGATAATCATTATCGAATAGACCTGTCAATCAATTATTTAACAATTTATAAAAAACTTAAATTTGCTTACACTGCGTTATATTTTCACGCAAAGGAGTAGGTAATGTCCAAACCCACGATTCATGTTGCAATTGCTATTTTATTGCATCAGGGCAAAGTATTGGTTGGCTGGCGTGAAGCAAAGCAGCATCAGGGCAATAAGCATGAATTTCCAGGGGGGAAAGTAGAAGAGGGTGAAACACCTTTAGCTGCATGCCGCCGTGAAATTTATGAAGAAGTCGGTGTTGGTTTGCAAGATTGGCATACTTTTGATGTGATTCGTCATGAATATGATGATGTGATTGTCAACTTGCATTTATTCCATGCCATTGTACCTACCGCATTATTGAATGAAATTCAACAGCCTTGGGCATGGTATAGCCGTGATGAATTATTGAGTTTGAATTTTCCGAAAGCCAATCAAGCCATGATCCAGCGGCTATATTGGGCACACCAAATTAAGATTTCAGATCAATTAGATGGCTTGACACAATTACAGCAAAATCAACTCATGTACTGGCGTGTTGAGGGGACTCAGGCGCAGCTCGTTGAGCTTGCAGCGTTAAGCATTGAGCAACTGTCTCAGCTTATTATCAATATTGATATTTACACGAAATTGAATACGATCCAACAACAAATGGTTTCCGCAATTCATTTAAAACAGTCGCAACTGATGTCTTTAAAGCACGGTGATTTAAGCATTGGAAAACGCTATATTGCGGCTTGTCATGATTTGGCAGCGATGCAACAAGCACAGCGTATTGGTTGTGATGCGATTGTATTGAGTCCAGTACTTGTGACAGCAACACATCCAGAAACGCCTGCACTTGGGTGGCAGCAGTTTAAAGCTTTAGCATCGCAAGTCGATATTCCTGTTTTTGCACTCGGTGGTATGCAAGCGAGTGATCTTGGTTTGGCGCAAGAACAGGGTGCATATGGTATTGCAGGCATTCGATTCTTATAAAAAATGCTAGTAAGAGGATGTATTGAGCACTATCTTTGAGATTTCAATACATCCTAGCTTTTATAAGCTTTTATAAGCTTTTATAAGCTTTTCAGTGCCTTTTGCGCTTGTTGAATCACTTTTTGATCTTTTTGCTGTTGTGCAGCTTTTAAAATCACCAGCCAGAGTTGTTTCTTCATGGCATTACTTTGTGCATAACTCAGTCCGCGTTGCGCGAGAGCCTCAGCATTTGCAGGCTTATTTTTTTTCTGCGCGACCAAGGCCAAATACAAAAAAGTCTCGGCAGATTGTGGTGCTAAACGCTGTGCTTGCAGTGCAGCAGCTTCTGCTTCATTCCATTTTCCTTGCGTATAGGCTTGCTGAGTTTTTTGCATGAGTTTTTTAAATGCAGGTAGTTGACGGCCATCTTCAAATTGCTGTTTGCTTCTTTGTTCAGGAATAACCACTTGCATTTTTTTACGTTGAATTTCTTCACGATCATAAGGCGTAATGACAACGCCATCCGATGTTTTAATGGTCTTTTTTTCAGTAGATGGTTTTTTTTCTACTGCTGGCTGCTGAGGGGCAGGTAGGCTTTGACAGCCGACCAACCCTATTAAACCTAAACCGATTACTATCTGTTTATAGCTGCTGAATCGTGCATTCATGCTTAATTTTCACCACTAATTATCATAGCCACCACTTGAAATGACTTTCTCATTACTTGGCAGATCGCGCTGCATTTCAGTTTCGCTTTCACGAATATAGTTTTCAATACTATCGTTTTGATCTGCGGGTGCTTGATTGTTTTCAGTATCAGGATTGTAAACAGGCTCTACTTGATAATGCGGTAAACCACAACCTGTTGCCTCACGTGGTACATTATTACGTAGCAGTGGAATATACATGGCACCTTCACAGCCTTGCGCAGATAGGTGTCCGGTCGCACGATCAATCCATTGCCATTGCACATTTTCTGTTTGGCGTAAGTTCACTGGTTTTTGGCGCAATTGCTTCATGACATTGGTCCAAACTGGAAGCGCACCTGAAGAACCCGTTAACCCTGTCACTTTGTTGTCGTCTAAACCCAGCCAAACCACACTTAAATAGTTGCCAGAATAACCTGCGAACCATGAGTCGCGTGTATCATTCGTGGTTCCTGATTTTCCTGCCAGTTTTAAGTCTGTAGGAAGAGCGCTATATGCCGAACGTCCAGTACCCGCGCTCATGACTTGTTGTAAGCCGTAATTTAAAATATACGCAGCAGAAGGGTCGATGGTATTTTGAACTGTAAGACCGTAACGTTCTAACAAACGACCATTCGAGTCGACCACTGAGCGAATGGATTTGATTGGATATTTGAAACCACCCGTTGCAAAGTTGCTATAAACACTCATCACTTCCATAGGTGACATATCAACAGCACCCAGAAAAATAGACGGATAATTTGGAATTTCTGACGTTACACCAAATTTTTTCAGATGATTGCTAAATGTTGAAAGTCCAAATTCTTGTCCTAAACGCACCGCTGCAAGGTTGTATGAGTTTGCCAAAGCTTCTGCCATAGGAACTACACCATGTCCACCACCACTATAATTTTTAGGTGTCCATGTTTTTCCTTCACTGACGATGTTGATGGAACTATCTTCAATTGGACTTGCCCAATTGTAACGTCCCGATTCAATAGCACTTAAATAAATAACGGGTTTTAGTAAAGAACCGACTTGGCGCTTGGCATCTAAGGCACGATTAAAACCAGTAAAATCTTGGGTAGAACCTACGGCTGCAACCAATTCACCATTTTCAGGATGAGAGATTAAAACAGCCCCTTGCAAGTCTTTTAGGCGTTTTGGATTGGCATTGGCTAAACGTGAAACAGAAGCTTTAAAGGCTTCTTGCACTTGCGTTTGCGCAATAGGATCAAGCGTGGTGAAAATTTTCAAACCCTGATTGGTTAAATCACCTTCTTGATATTCAGTGCGTAATTGACGACGCACAATATCGAGGAAGTCTGGGAAGCGCGCAGGGCCTAAAGTTGGCTTTGCAATGACATTTAATGGGCGTGCAGTTTCTTGCTCAAACTGTTTTTGAGTCAGATAACCCATAACCAACATATTATTGAGCACAATATCACGACGTTTTTTGGCACCTTCAGGATTTTTCCATGGGTTAAATAGCGTCGGCCCTTGTACTAAACCGACTAAATATGCTTGTTGAGCAATATTTAATTCACTTAAAGGTAAACCAAAGTAAAATTGTGAAGCGAGACCGTAACCATTAATCGAATAATTACCATTTTGCCCCAAATTTACTTCATTTAAATAGGCTTCTAAAATTTCATCTTTATCGTAATGTAGTTCAATTAACAACGCCATTAAGGCTTCATTGACTTTACGTTTTAAGGTTTTTTCTGGGCTTAAATAGAAGTTTTTAACCAACTGCTGAGTCAGCGTCGAACCACCTTGACGTTTACCTCCAGTCACATTACTGACTAAAGCACGTGCCGTACCACGAACTGAAATACCATGATGATGATAGAAATTACGATCTTCAGTGGCAATAAGAGCTTCAATTAATGGTTTAGGTACATTTTTAAGTTTAATCAGGACACGGTCTTCATTATGTTGCGGGTAAATTCCGCCAATCAATAACGGCTCTAAACGTGCAATCCCAGTAGAAGACGGTTTAGTTGCACTGACTTCACCAATTTGATTGTTGGTAAACGTGACTTTTAAAACTTGTTCTGGTTCAACACTGTCACCAAAGTCAAAACCTCGGGTATGCACATAGAGTTCATCACCTGAAGTCACATAACTACCTGATTTGGTATAACTCTCTGAATTTTTATAACCCAGTAATTTTAATTCTTGGGTGAAATCTGTTTGATTGACCGGCGCATTGGTATAAACCTCTAAAGGACGCGCAAAAACTTTTGCAGGAATATCCCAGCGTTGTCCTTCAAATTTATCTCGTACAATATTGTCCATTCGTATTAAGTAGATGCTAAAAACTAAGAAAACACCAATGACTAATATTGAGAAAATAAGGGCCAGTAAACCGATACCGCGTTCAGACTTCATCAATGATTATAAGATCCAAATAAATTATGCTAATGATGCGAAGCTTTTCATTTTTTTGCAATAATTAATCTGTGAATGAAAACAAAATATAACGCTAAAAAAGTAAGTCTATAGGTAATGAGTTGTTGATTTTATAAAAGATGTTATTTTACAGTTGAGTCTGTTTTTATAGGTGTTGGATGGGTTTTAATTGGTGTTGCCAAGAGTGAAGGATTACGGATTATGACATGGCTAAAGTGTGGATTAAAAAATGTGATTTTTATCATGAAAATTTTAATACCGTTATAATTTATATAAAGTTAGCTTTAAGTATAGGTGCAGGTTGAAAAAATGGTTTATTTTAGATTGGTAAATCGATATAGCTTGTATGATCAACTTTTAAAGTTTTTTAAAATGAATAGGGTTAATGCTATGATATGCATGAATCGTAGCGGAGCGATGACTTAGGTGCAAATTTCACATAAAAATTTTCGTAACATTGGATTGATCGGACGTCCAGATAAATCCTCCGTCGTTGAAACTTTAAGTCTCATTCATAACCATCTTTTACGTATAGGGCTTCATCCTGTTTTTGATTCAGAAACAGCAGCATTGGTTCCTGATAGTCGTAATACGCAAACAGTGAGCCGTAGTTTACTGGGTGAAGTGGTTGATTTGGTGATTGTGGTCGGTGGTGATGGTTCTTTGTTACACGCTGCACGTGCTTTGGTAAAACACAATACGCCAGTCATTGGTATCAACCGTGGTCGTTTGGGCTTTTTAACCGATATTAAGCCGACCGAGGTGATTTTTAAACTGGATCAAGTACTCAAAGGTGAATTTCAGCTAGACCGTCGTTTTCTATTGGAAATGGAAATTCGTTCGAAAGGCGAAAATATTTATGATGCGATTGCTTTGAATGATGTGGTCTTGCATTCAGGCCGCTCGGTTCATATGATTGACTTTGAATTGAATATTGATGGTCAGTATGTCTATCGTCAGCACAGTGATGGTTTAATTGTATCTACCCCAACGGGTTCTACAGCGTATGCTTTATCTGGTGGTGGGCCGATTGTTCATCCAAGTATGGATGCCATCTCTTTAGTGCCTATGCATCCGCATACTTTGTCTTCACGTCCTATTGTGGTCGGTGGGCATAGTGAAATTAAGATTATGATTCGCGAAAATCGTGTGTTACCGATGGTCAGTGCCGATGGTCAACATAGTGTTTCGCTAAGTGTTGGTGATAGTTTACATATCCGTAAACATCCATTTAAATTGAATTTACTTCATCCACCGGGTTATGACTTCTATATGGCATGTCGTACCAAACTTGGTTGGAATCAAGATTTTGACTCTTTACAACAGCAGGATTAAATGATGAATATTGAACAAATGCTGGCTATACTCGATCCTGAAATTGTTTCGCGTTTAAAAACAGCAGTAGAAATTGGTAAATGGCCAAATGGCATTGTTTTAACCACAGAACAGCGTCAAATTTGTATGCAAGCTGTCATTGCGTGGGAAGCGCAAAATTTACCTGAAAAAGAACGTAGTGGTTATATTGATAAAGGTCATAAAGAGGAAGGGGAAGAATGTGATTCACATGTTCCTGAACCTGAATTTCAACCGATTCGTTTTGTTTAATGATAAGTTGTTTTAGTCGCTTAATTTTAAATTGAAGTTGTAATTATGGCTACACGTAAAAGCCATTCGCAACTGTTCGAGGCAGGATGATATTAATATCGTCCTGTTTTTGCGAGAGAGATGATACTTGGTGGTATTTGCCGAGTTTTGCGAATTGAAAAAGTTTTGGTTACTTTTTTTAAAAGTAACACAACGAGCTCCAGATATTTGCTAATCAGCGGTAAGACTCCGCAGAGCCTGATCTTTTAGCCTATTAAATAACTTTTCGGCTTTGCCAAAGCTCTTTAGCTTTTGACATTGCTGCATCATAAGAGTCACAAGCCCCCATGGTATATAATGCAATACCCATGGTTTCAGTGACGGCAATTTCACCATATTCATGATGTTGCTTGCCTTCCCAAACGGCTTTAAACACGGCTAAATCCAATTCTTCTTCAATTGGACTACGGTTTTCAGTCAATTTTGGTAATTCTTGTTCATACAGCTCACCATTTTTAATGCCACAAATCAAAGTTTTAGCATCCGGATTGCGTTCAAATTCACCGCCTTCACCTTTAATGACAGCACTATTTTTATAGCCTAATTTAAAAGCCGTTTGCTGATGCGAACTACGATAAGCTGGATGGAAAATCGCTTGCATGGTTGCTTTTGCATTAAATGGATTAATCAGGCGAGCTAACGTGTGAATTGGAGAACGTAAGCCCATCACATTACGTAAAGCGATTAAATCACTCAAAATGGGTGAAATGGCATCCAAAGGAATATAGGCAAAATTGGTTTGTTGTAATTGTTGTTCCACATCGGTGTCATTTTGGCAAATAGCATAACCGAGATATTCCAATACCTGTTCGGTATATAGACGGTTAATCGTATGCCCAGATGCACCATGCATGACCACCTTATAGCCATTTTGGGCAAGGGTGAGTGCAGCCAATAAAAACCAAGGATAGTGTTTTCGTTTACCTGCATAAGATGACCAATCTAAATCTACATCTAAATGTTTAAAATTAAGTTGATCACGTGTTGCTTGTACAAAGCCTGTCAGCTCATCTACAGATTCTTCTTTAACACGCAGCAGCATTAAGAAAGCGCCGAGCTGAACATCTAAAACTTCACCTTTTAAGATCATACTAAAAGCTTGGTAAGCTTCATCGAAACTGAGCGATCGCGCACCATTTTTCCCTTTACCCACAATACGAACAAATTGTGCAAAGGGATGTTCAAAATCTTTGTAGAGGTTTCTTTTATTGTTCATGCGTGCGTACCAGAGTATTTCGTATGAAAATGAATGTCCACACTATGACATAAAAATAAAATGAAGAAAAAGAGAATATCCATATTAGACTAATGTCTGAATGGATTTTGTGTGAAAAACAATCGAAAAGGACGCGTGTTAACAATTTCTTGATCTAAATTCAAGTACACTTTCTTCTTATAGAATTTATTTAAATTTTCATGATCTCCTTAGTCTGATGTTTTGCACTTAATATATATTTCTCTCACATATTATTTGCGAACTTGACTATTTCATTTGTGAATCTTTTTTTGTTTTCATCTTAAGTCGAGTTTTTCACAAGAACTCATTGTCTTTTTGCATCTTGTAAAAAGATTTAGGGTTGTATATTCGTAAGAATAGGCAAGAGAAAATTGATATTTCTGCGTGCGGAAATACATGAAGAAGTTATGATTATGGCTAAAAAACCTTTATATAAATCGCTTTATTTTCAAGTGATTGTTGCCATTATTGCGGGCGTGTTAATCGGTCACTTTTTCCCAAGTGGTACACAACTAGTCAATGGTGTTGAAAAACATGTGCCTGGTTTAGGCGAGCAATTAAAACCGTTGGGTGATGGATTTATTCGCCTAATTAAAATGATTATTGCACCTGTAATTTTCTGTACTGTGGTCAGTGGTATCGCTGGCATGGAAAGCATGAAGTCTGTGGGTAAAACAGGCGGTATTGCTTTACTTTATTTTGAAATCGTATCCACGATTGCCTTACTTGTTGGCTTGCTTGTAATTAATATTGCAAAGCCGGGTGTAGGGATGAATATTGATCCTGCATCTTTGGATATATCGGGTATTTCTAAATATGTAGAATCAGGTCAATCACAATCGACGCTTGATTTCTTTATGAATATCATTCCGAATACTGTTGTAGGTGCATTTGCTGAAGGTGAAATTCTTCAAGTCTTACTGTTCGCTCTTCTGTTCGGTTTTGCGTTGCATAAGTTGGGTGATGCGGGTAAACCTGTACTGAAATTTATCGATCAAATTTCTCATGTCTTCTTCAATATCGTAAATATGGTAATGAAGTTGGCTCCAATTGGTGCATTTGGTGCGATGGCATTTACCATTGGTAAATATGGTATTGGTAGCCTTGCGCAGTTAGCACAATTGATTATCTGTTTCTATGTAACCTGTTTACTGTTTATTTTCATTGTATTAGG
>OBMA010002347.1_pt1 | contig 11098 bp, 6 predicted proteins | sample 1539141 | NCBI WGS metagenome assembly OBMA01 (sample SAMEA3991484, study PRJEB22521) | metagenome | biome: anthropogenic terrestrial biome; feature: sewage plant; material: raw primary sludge | place: Sweden | collected 2012-09-26 | reverse complement strand
GTACTTCAGAGACGCGTTCATTGGATTGCGCCGAGCCTTTTACTTCGACATTCAGTCCTGTTTGCTTCATGGAAGTGATGTAAACCCCCTCGGGCAGAAGCTGGGTAATGTCGCTGAACAGATAAACTGGTAAATTACGATCAGCTTGTAAATCCTCTACTGATTTTTGCCGTGCTTTTAATGAGTTGATTTCTTCTTCAAGACCTTGAATATCTTTAATTTGATTGTCTAGCTGGGATATTTCTGATTTTAAATAGCTGTTGCGCTCTTGTTGGCTACCAATCAAGGCTTGGTAGATAGAAAATACAACCGCCGCTGCCAGCAAACCGGCAAGCAAGGCGCCGAACATTGCCATTTGAAAAACTTCTTTGCGGCGTTTGTTCGCGATTTCTCGGTGCGGTAAGAGATTGATGAGAATCACTGGTAGAACCTCCGCAGTGCTAAGCCGCATGCTGTTAAGTAGGCGGGGGCCGCTTTGCGTATTTTTGATTTATTAATCGACGAACCCATCTCCATGCCAAGGAAGGGGTCAAGTACCAGGGTTGAAACCTTGGTTTCATTTTGAATGGCCGAGGCCAGCCCTTCCAAAATCGCGGAGCCACCAAATAGCAAGATGTGCTGCACGCTGTGGTAGGGGGTGCTGGTAAAGAAAAATTGCAGCGAGCGGCCGATGTCCAGGGCCAGGTTTTTGACAAAGGGTGCCAAGACGGCAGTAGCGTAATCGTCCGGCAGATTGTCGTTGCGCTTTTTTTGCTCGGCCTCTTCGGGGGTGATGCTGTAGTAGCGGGCAATCGCTTGGGTCAGCTGTGCGCCTCCCATGCCTTGCTCGTGATCGAACAAAATTTCCTCACCGCGCAAAACTTGCATGGTGTACCCGCGATCGCCCACATTGATCAGGACGGCCAAGTCGGCTTCGCCAACATGGGCGGGGGCTTGGGGATGGTCCAGCACGCGTTGTACCGCCAAGAGTGCCGCGTAGGACTCAATATCCAAGACGGTTGGTTTTAAACCTGCGATTTCGGCGGCATCTTGGCGTTCGTGTGCTTTTTCTTTGCGGGTTGCGGCCAAGAGAACATCCACATCGCCTGGGTTTTTGGCATTGGGCCCAATGACGCAAAAATCCAAGCGCACTTCTTCCAATGCAAAGGGCAGGTATTGACTGGCCTCAGATTCAACCTGAATCTCCATTTCCTGATCGGAAAGGGCCCCGGGCAGAATAACTTTTTTGGTGATGACGGCAGATGCCGGCAGGGCCAGGGCAACGTTTTTCGTGCGCGTGCCACTTTTGGCCAATAGACGGTGGATGGTGGCGCTGACTTCATCCATGTTCGCGATGCTGCCATCCACAATACAGCCGGGGGGCAGCGGAACCATGGTGCAGCGCTCCAGCGTCCAGCCATCTTGGCCGTGACGCGCCAACTCCACCAACTTCACAGCCGTGGCGCTAATGTCCAGGCCAATGAGCGGCTCTGGCTGGCGTTGGAAAAGTGACTTCAGGGAAAGCAAGACAACTCCTATTTGCTGGCATCTACTGGTGTTTGCGGTATGTGGCGGAATGTAAGCCGGGCCGAATGATGCTAGCAGCAAGAAGTGATGTCGCTTTCCCGCGCAGTTCACAATTTCAAAGGAGTGTTGCCAAAACCGCACGTTTCAAGGGTTTTTGGTGACATCTGGTCGCACTCTGTGACACGTGTAGTTTGGCGGTGGCTTTCTATAATGCGCCTCTTGCCTGGTAGCCCTTTATGCCCACTTCGACACCTTCTTCTCATGGCGCAGCGTCGCCCAATCCCAAACAAACACCCCCGAAAAAAAAGCGTTTGCCGTGGCCCGTTCGGGCTATTTTTTGGGTGCTTGGTCTGGCGGTGGCTGGCATGGTGGCCGGGGCCTTTGTGGTGGCGATTGCTTTGTCGCAGGCCTACCCGAATTTGCCGGATATTTCAGATTTGGTTGATTACCAGCCTAAGCTGCCGCTGCGGGTCTACTCCTCAGAAGGGGTGTTGATTGGGGAGTTTGGTGAAGAGCGGCGCACGCTGACACCGATCCGCGAGATTCCCAAAGTAATGGTGGATGCGGTGCTGGCGATTGAAGATACGCGCTTTTTTGAGCACAACGGGGTGGACTACAAGGGTATTTTGCGGGCGGCCTTGGCCAATTTGGGCAAGGTCAAAAGCCAGGGGGCTTCCACCATCACCATGCAGGTGGCACGCAATGTGTACTTGTCGTCAGAGAAAACGTACACCCGCAAAATTTACGAAGTGCTGCTGACGTTCAAGTTAGAGCATTTGCTGACCAAAGAGAAAATTCTGGAGGTCTATATGAACCAGATTTTCTTGGGTCACCGGGCTTACGGTTTTGCCGCTGCCAGTGAGGTGTACTTTGGCAAGCCATTGAAGAACATCACCATTGCGGAGGCTGCCATGCTGGCCGGCCTGCCCAAAGCGCCATCGGCGTACAACCCGATCAGCAACCTCAAGCGGGCCCGTGTGCGCCAGCTGCACATCATTGACCGGATGGAGGAAAACGGCTTTATTACCGCCGAACAAGCCGAAGAAGCCCGTAACGAGCCCCTGCGGTTGCGCCGCGATAGACCGCGCGAGAATGCGGCCCATGCGGACTACGTTGCAGAAATGGCCCGGCAGCTGATTTTTGACCAGTATGGGGAAGCGGCTTACACCAAAGGGCTGAATGTGTACACCACGCTCAAGCTCGATGAGCAAAACGTGGCCTACCAGGCCCTGCGCGAAGGCATCATGGCCTATGAGCGGCGCCAGCGCTTTCGGGGGCCGGAGCGCTTTGTCGCCTTGCCAACGGATGCGCAGGCGTTGGAGGATGTCGTAGATGATGCCCTGGCCCAACACCCGGACAACGGCGATGTGCTGGCCGCTGTGGTGTTGGAAGCTTCACCGAAAAAACTGGTCGTGGTGCGGGCCAATGGGGACAAGATTGAAATCACCGGCCAAGGCCTCAAACCCGTTGAGTCGGGTTTGGCCGCCAAAGCGCCGCCGCAGATCAAGATTGTTCCGGGTGCGATCATCCGCATCATCCAGACGGGCACGACCTGGGCGGCCACGCAGTTGCCGGAAGTGGAAGGGGCCTTTGTTGCTTTGGACCCCAATACCGGGGCCATTCGGGCCTTGGTGGGGGGCTTTGACTTTGCGAAAAACAAATTCAACCACGTCACCCAAGCCTGGCGCCAGCCCGGCTCGGCGTTCAAGCCGTTTATCTACTCTGCTGCGCTGGAGAAAGGCATTGTTCCTTCCACCATCGTCAATGACGCTCCTTTGGTGTATGGCGCGGGGGTGACGGGGGGGCAACCTTGGACACCGAAAAACTACGATGGCCGCTTTGAAGGCCCCATGACGGCGCGCGTGGCCATGGCAAAGTCAAGAAATATTCCCGCCATTCGCATTCTCGAGGCGGCCACCCCGGCCTTTACCCAGCAGTGGATCACGCGCTTTGGTTTTGAGGCCAGCAAACACCCGGCATACCTCACCATGGCTTTGGGCGCAGGCTCGGTCACGCCGATGCAAATGGCGGTGGGCTTTGCCACTTTTGCCAATACCGGCTACCGCATTACGCCGTGGCTGATTACCAAAATCACCGACCAGCGTGGTGTGGCCTTGGCCGAGTACCAGCCCAAGCCCCTGGCCCAGCAGCAGCGGGTGATTGAGCCGCGCAATGCCTTCATCATGGACAGCATGTTGCAGACGGTGACCCGCTCGGGCACCGCCGCGCGCGCGCAAGCCACCTTGAAGCGGCCCGATTTGTACGGCAAAACCGGCACCACCAACGATGCCATGGATGCCTGGTTTGCTGGCTTTCAGCCCAATCTGGTGGCCGTCACCTGGATTGGTTACGACACGCCGCGCAACCTTGGCTCGCGCGAGACTGGCGGGGGCTTGAGCCTGCCGATCTGGATTCAATACATGCAGTACGCATTAAAGGATGAGCCTGTGGCCAGCTACACCGTGCCGCCGGGTGTCACCAATGCCAATGGCGAATGGTTTTATACCGAGAACGTGGAATCGAGCGTGCGCGGTTTGGGTATGAGTGATGTCCCCCTGGAGGGAGGGGAGGATGCCATTCCTACGCCCAATGCCGAAGAGCGCAAAAACATTCTGGATTTGTTCCGCAACAATTAAATAATCAATGGCTATGCGTTTTACCTATTTGCTTCGTACTTTGGCGCTTGTGATGGCCGTGGCTGCTTTGGGCGGCTGCGGTCAAAGCGGCCCGCTTTACCTTCCTGGGGCACAGGCTCTATTCGCCCTGGCAGCGCCCGCTGCATAGCCATGACCCTGCTGGCCGAAGGCGTGCTGAATGCGTACTGGGATCACAAGCTTCCGGTGAATTTGGCCCGCATCGCCAAGGGCATGGAGGTGGTGGTGGCCTTTGCCCCGTTGGGCCGGGTGTGTGCCCTGGTGGAGCTGGCCGCCAAGCGCAAGCCGCGCATTGTGATTGATCGCCAGCACCCTTTAGAGCGCCAGCGCTACGGCGTGGCCCATGCGCTGGGGCACATTGCCTTGCACCATTTGCGCCCAGGCCAGACGCACGCGATTGAGGTGTCAGACAGTTACCACTGCAACGTGCAGGAGCGCATCGACAACGAGGCCAATGACTTTGCCCTGCGCCTGCTGCTGCCCGAGGCGGCGCTGCGTGCGCAGGTACAGCCCTTGACCCCGGTAGAAGCCTTGGCCCAGGTGTTTCAAGTGGCGCCGATTTTGATCAAGCAGCGCATGGCCGACTTGAATTTGCCCTGGCCGCGCACCCTGGCACAGCAATTGCGGCCAGAAACCACCTGGGATGATTAAAGAATTATCAAAATAAATAGCTGTTTGCGCTTATTCAGCAAAGAAAACGCGGTTCTTCCCTGCTTTTTTCGCCATATAAACAGCCTTGTCAGCTCTGATTAATGCGTGTTGGTAGTCCTCGTTGGCTTGCAGCTGCGCCACGCCGGCGCTGAAGGTGATCAGCACCCGTTCGTTGTCTTGCAAAAAGTACTGCGCAGTGAGCGTGCGCTGTAGGCGCTTCATCACCTCCACGGCCTGTGTGGCGGTCGTGTCGGGCAGGAGGAAAACGAATTCTTCTCCGCCATAGCGGGCCAGCTGGTCTTGGGTGCGCATGATTTTTTTGGCCACATGGACCAGATGCTCCAGGGCTTTGTCGCCGGCATCGTGGCCCAAGCGGTCGTTGAGGTTTTTAAAGTCATCCAAATCCAACAAGGCAACGCACAAGGGGGCACCGGTCTTTTGCGCGGCTTTAACTTCTTGCTCCAGCGCCTCGTCCATACCCCGGCGGTTGAGCGCCCCGGTTTGGGCATCGGTGCGGGCCTGGGCCGAGGTCTCCACCAGGGCATCGCGCAGGCGGTTGATTTCCTGCATCCCTTGTTCGCTTTGTATGCGCAAGGTGTGCAGCTCATGGCGGGCCAGATCGCAGCGATCGGCCATGGCTCGGGTAGCACCGATGACATCTTCGAGCAGCGGGGTGATTTCGTGCAGCTGCGAGACTTTGGTGAGCTTGGCCGCGCACTGCTCCAGATGGTCGTGGTAGCTGCTGTTGGTGTCCCCTATGTCGGCCAAGCGGTCAATAAACGTGGCGAGCAAATCACGCACCTGGTTTTGCGCTTGCACCAGGCGCTCTTTGGCCTCGGTTTGCTTGAAGATCACCTCTTGCAGGCGCTGCTCCATCTCTTGCAGGCGTGGCAGCGTCAGCGGTGGCTCGGTGGCCGTTTGCAGCGCGCTCAACTGCCCCTCCAGCCACTGGTCGTCCAAACACAGCACGGCCATGTTTTGCAGGATCAGCCCCAGCAAGCGCAGCAAACCCTCGTACAGCTGCACCTGGTCGGGCACCGCAAACGACAGGCGGTGGCTAAAGTTTTGCAGCAGCAAGAGTGCGGTGCTCAGCTCGGGCTGGGGTTGGCGCAAAAAATGCACCAGCTGCTCGGACATTTCGCGCAAGCGCGCATCGCTGTGTGCAAAGGCAGGCTGTGCAAACTGACACAAACGTGCCAATTGGTGGGCCAGGCCAGGCGGGACCACGATGGCATCCATCGTCCCAGCGACTTCGTGGTAAGCCGCTTGGTAGTTTTCAGGAGTAGGTGGTTGCTCCCGTGAAAACAACAGCTTAAGCGCTTCGCGAGCAAGAGTAGAGGGGGATTTTTCGACCATGACAGGCTAAAGCGTAGGCAGCATACAAAAGGAGCACAGCCTTTTCATTCTAAATGAGTGTCCCCTAGGTAACGCCAAAACAATATCTTTAAATGCCACAATAATAGAACGGCCGTGCATTTTTGCCGGTATTTGCTGCGCATTTTGATTTGCCAAGGACATTCCATGACCGCTACTGCTGCCACTGCATCCCCTTACCCCCACTTGCTGGCCCCGCTGAACCTGGGCTTTACCACGTTGAAAAACCGCGTACTCATGGGCTCCATGCACGTGGGGCTGGAAGAAGCGCCCAATGGCTTTGAGCGCATGGCGGCGTTTTACGCCGAGCGGGCCAAGGGCGGCGTGGGCCTGATCGTGACCGGCGGCATCGCCCCCAACGAAGCGGGCCGGCCCATGCCCGGCGGCGCGGCCATGACTTCGCAGGCCGAGGCCGACAAGCACCGGGTGGTAACGCAGGCCGTGCATGACGCAGGCGGCAAAATTTGCATGCAAATCTTGCACTTTGGCCGCTACGCCTACCACCCGCAGCTGGTGGCCCCCAGCGCCCTCAAAGCCCCCATCAGCCCGTTTGCCCCCAAGGCATTGACCACCCAAGAAGTGCAACAAACGGTGGAGGACTACGCCAACGCCGCCGCCCTGGCGCAAAGCGCGGGCTATGACGGTGTGGAAATCATGGGCTCGGAGGGCTACCTGATCAACGAATTCATCGCCGCACAGACCAACCAGCGCGACGACGAGTACGGCGGCAGCTACGAGAACCGCATCCGCTTTGCGCTGGAGATCGTGCGCCGCACGCGCGCGCGGGTGGGCCAGCACTTCATCATCATCTTCCGCCTGTCGATGCTTGATCTGGTCGAAGGCGGCTCCACGCAGGACGAAGTGGTGCAACTGGCGCAGGCGCTGGAAGCGGCGGGCGTGACGATTTTGAACACCGGCATTGGCTGGCACGAGGCCCGCATTCCCACCATTGCCACCAAGGTGCCGCGCGCCGCCTTTGCCTGGGTGACCGAGCAGCTCAAGGGCAAGGTCGGCATTCCGCTGGTGGCCACCAACCGCATCAACACCCCTGACGTGGCAGAAAACATCCTCGCCAGCGGCCAGGCCGACATGGTGAGCATGGCGCGGCCCTTCTTGGCCGACCCGGAGTTTGTGAACAAGGCGGCCGCTGGGCGCGCGCAGGACATCAACACCTGCATTGGCTGCAACCAGGCCTGCCTGGACCACACCTTTGCGGGCAAGATCACCTCTTGCCTGGTGAACCCCCGCGCTTGCCATGAAACCATTCTGCTGCCGCAGCCCCTGCCAGCCGCTGCGCAAAAAGAGCGCATTGCCGTGGTCGGCGCTGGCCCAGCGGGTCTGGCCTTTGCCACCGAAGCGGCCCAGCGTGGGCTGGAGGTGACGCTGTTGGATGCGGGTCACGAGATTGGCGGCCAGTTCAACATTGCCAAACAGATTCCGGGCAAGGAAGAGTTTTACGAAACCCTGCGTTATTTTGGTGAGCGCCTCCAGCAGACCGGCGTGACCGTCAAATTGGGGCAGCACGTGGCGGCAGACGATTTGGTGCAGGCGGGCTTCAAGCACGTGGTGCTGGCCACCGGCATCAGCCCGCGCCTGCCGCAGATTGAGGGCATTGACCACCCCAAGGTGCTGGGTTATTTGGACGTGCTGCGCGACAAAAAGCCCGTGGGCCAGACCGTGGCCGTGATTGGTGCGGGCGGCATTGGTTTTGACGTGAGCGAATACCTGCTGCACGAGGGCGAGAGCGCCAGCCTCAACCCGGCCCAATTTTTTGCCGAATGGGGCGTGGACACCACGGGCGCAAAGCGCGGCGGGGTTCAGCCTGGGCAGGTTCCCGCTGCGCCACGCCAGATTTACCTGCTGCAGCGCAAGAGCAGCAAGGTGGGCGCGGGCCTGGGCAAAACCACGGGCTGGATTCACCGCACGGGGCTGAAAAACCGGGGCGTGCAGATGCTGGCCGGCGTGACGTACCGCAAGATTGACGATGCGGGCCTGCACATCACGGTGGAGGGCCAAGACCGGTTGCTGGCGGTGGACAACGTCATCGTCTGCGCTGGCCAAGACCCCAACCGCGAGCTGCAGGCCGCGCTGCAGGCCCAGGGCGTGACCGTGCACCTGATTGGCGGGGCCGACAAGGCCGCCGAGCTCGATGCCAAACGCGCCATCCAGCAGGGCACGGAGCTGGCGCTGCGCCTGGACCCCTGCGATCAATCTAAAACCGTAGCTGCTAACGCAGATGCACAAAGCGCTAATGGCCAAAATGATGCCAAAAACAATACCGCAGATGCGGCCTTGGAGCTGAGCACCCTGCGCGTCACGCTGGAGCAGCACATCGCCACCGTCACCCTGAACCGCGCCGACAAGGCCAACGCCATGAACGCCGCCATGTGGCAGGAAATTCGCCAGGCCTTTGAGTGGGTGGACCGCACGCCCGAGGTGCGCGTGGCCGTGCTGCAGGCCGAGGGCAAGCTGTTTTGCTCCGGCATTGACCTGCAAATGATGATGTCCATGCCCGCGCAGATTGCCGACGACTGCGAAGGCCGCCAGCGCGAAAAGCTGCGCCGCGTGATTTTGGATTTGCAAGACACCCTGACCAGCCTGGAGCGCTGCCGCAAACCCGTGCTGGCCGCCATCCACGGCCCCTGCATTGGTGGCGGGGTCGATCTGGTGGTGTGCGCCGACATGCGCTACGCCAGCAGCGAGGCCAGCTTTTGCATCAAAGAAATTGACCTGGGCATGGTGGCCGATGTGGGCACCTTGCAGCGCCTGCCCAAGCTGGTGGGCCAGGGCATTACCCGCGAGCTGGCCTACACCGGGCGCACCCTGGGCGCGGCCGAGGCGCAGCAGATCGGCCTGGTCAATCGCGTGTTTGACAGCCGCGCGGCGCTGTACGCGGGCGTGCAGGAGATTGCCCGGCAGATTGCCGCCAAGTCGCCCTTGTCGATTCGGGGCAGCAAGGAAATGCTCAACTACGCCCGCGACCACAGCGTGGCCGATGGCCTGAACCATGTGGCCACCTGGAACGCGGCCATGCTGCAAAGCGACGACCTGATGGCCGCCATGGTGGCGGGCATGAGCAAGCAAACGCCGGAATTTAAAAATTAAGCATCGCTTGGCGCACATGCCACGGAAAACGCCCCGCAAGTTGCGGGGCGTTTTGCTGGGGACGCAGCGCCTGCGGCTGCGCGGGGCGTGTCGTTACGCCAGGCCGCGCTGGATGATGATTTTTTGCACGTCGCTGGTGCCTTCGTAGATTTGGCACACGCGCACATCGCGGTAAATGCGCTCGACTGGGAAGTCATTCACCACGCCGTAGCCGCCCAGCGTTTGGATGGCGGCGCTGCACACGCGCTCGGCCATTTCGCTGGCAAACAGCTTGGCCATGGCCGCTTCTTGCAGGCAGGGCAGGCCGGCATCGCGCAGGCTGGCCGCGTGCCAAATCAGCTGGCGCGCCGCCTCAAGCTGCGTGGCGCAGTCGGCCAGGCGAAAGCCCACGGCCTGGTGGTTAAAGATGGGCTGGCCAAAGCTCTCGCGCTCTTTGCTGTAGTGCAGGGCGCATTCAAAGGCCGCGCGGGCCATGCCCACGCTTTGCGCGGCAATGCCGATGCGCCCGCCCTCCAGGGCCGAGAGGGCAATTTTGTAGCCCTCGCCCTCGGCACCGATCAGGTTCTCGGCCGGGATGCGGCAGTCGTCCAAATTGATTTGCGCGGTATCGCTGCTGTGCTGGCCCAGCTTGTCTTCCAGCCGCGCCACCTGGTAGCCGGGGTTGCTGGTGGGCACGATGAAGGCGCTCATGCCCTTTTTGCCTGCGGTTTTATCCGTGACGGCAATGACGATGGCCACCTGGCCATTCTTGCCGCTGGTGATGAATTGCTTTACGCCGTTGATGACGTAATCGCTCCCGTCCTTGACCGCCGTGGTGCGCAGGGCCGAAGCGTCGGAGCCGACATGCGGCTCGGTCAGGCAGAACGCGCCCAGCATCTCGCCGCGCGCCAGGGGGGTGAGCCATTGCTGCTTTTGCGCCGCATTGCCGTAGCGCATGAGGATGGCGTTCACCGGGCAGTTGGTCACGCTGATGGCGGTGCTGGTGCCGCCGTCACCGGCCGCGATTTCTTCCAGCACCAGCGCCAGGCTGAGGTAGTCCAGCCCCGCGCCGCCGTATTCCTCGGGCACGCAGATGCCGTAAGCGCCCAGCGCGGCCAGGCCCTGGTGGACATCTTTGGGGAAGTGGTGCTCTTTGTCCCAGCGGGCGGCGTGGGGGGTGATTTCGGACTGCACAAACTCGCGCATGGCATCGCGCACCATGTGTTGGTCTGGGGTCAGTAGCATCTGGCTCTCCTGAAGGTAAATGGGCTGCCCGCTAGGCAAATATTTTGGTGAGCTGTTTCCGCTTGAAAACAAAGCATTTCAAAGTGAAAACACAGTAAAACTGTTTATTTAAAAGCGGAAACAGCTATTTTTTTAGATTAATTCCACTGCCATGGCCGTGGCCTCGCCGCCGCCGATGCACAGCGTGGCCAGGCCTTTTTTCAGGCCCCGGGCCTGCAAGGCGTGCAGCAGGGTGACGATGATGCGGGCACCGCTGGCCCCAATCGGGTGGCCCAGGGCGCAGGCACCGCCATTGACGTTTACCTTCTCGTGCGGCACCTTCAGGTCGGCCATCAGCGCCATGGGCACCACGGCAAAGGCTTCGTTGATTTCCCACAGATCGACATCTTCGACCTTCCAACCGGCTTTTTTCAGTGCCTTTTCGGTGGCGCCCACCGGGGCGGTGGTGAACCATTCCGGCGCTTGCGCGTGGGTGGCGTGGGCGACGATTTTGGCCAGCGGCGTGCAGCCCAGCTGCTGCGCGGTCGATTGGCGCATCAGCACCAGGGCGGCGGCGCCGTCGTTGATGCTGGAGCTGGCGGCGG
>OBMA010002346.1_pt1 | contig 11100 bp, 9 predicted proteins | sample 1539141 | NCBI WGS metagenome assembly OBMA01 (sample SAMEA3991484, study PRJEB22521) | metagenome | biome: anthropogenic terrestrial biome; feature: sewage plant; material: raw primary sludge | place: Sweden | collected 2012-09-26 | reverse complement strand
CAGACGTGTGCTCTTCCGATCTGTAGAACGTGGATTTTTGGGAACCAGCGCCGGGTCGGTACTGGTGGTGTGACGTACCGAACCAATTAATGGGAAGGACGAATTCTTCTCAACATCTCTTGTTGATCTGACAGTATTATTCAACAATTCAATTACAATAACGATAACGGATGGAATCAACAACCCCAATATCAAAAATATCATAGTCGTTTTTGATTTTTTATCGGAGTTCGTGATTTGCACAATTCTGGCTTTATCCAAAATAATATTATCAGGCGAGTTTGAAGCCTTTAGAATATCAGATTCAGCTCTTTTTTGAAGGAAAAATGTAAAATAGTTATCATCCATTTTATATTTTCGTTCAATGGCAATCATCTCTAATTCTTTTTTGGGCAGCTCTTTAATTTCATCATTAACTTTAGCATAACGACTCTTGAAATCTCTTTTTTCTATTTCCATCGATGCACGCATGCTTTTCATCATTTCCAACACGGTATTCTTTGCGTTGTTTATTTCCTTTGTATACTTAGCATAATACATATTTTTGTCACTCACATCGCTTCGCTGCGTGTACAAATCATTGATTTTCTGAACCATTGCAACCAACATCGGATCATTTACCCCAAGACTTGAAGGAGCCACTACCGTTCCATCTTCAAGATTCGTTTTCAGGTATTTTGTCAAATAGTTCAGGTAAGTTTCGCGCAGTTTAAGCTCAGCTTCCTGCGTATCATACTTAGAGGCTTTACCTAATAGGTCGGCAGTATGACTAGCCACATCCACAATTTGGTTCTCTTGTCTAAAACGCGTCATTTCATCTTCAGATACCGAAAGGTTCTTAGAAACTTCCTTCAACTGACTATCAATAAATTTTATTGTTTTATTGGCAGCTTCATTTTTACGTTCAAGATTATCTGACAAAAAGCACTCACAAAGTTTATTTATAAAGTCAATATCTCTGTCGGGAGTTTCACTCTCCAACGATACATTTAACACCGAAGAACCTTCGACTTCGTATCCAAACTTCAGTCGTGAAGAGAAATCGGATACCAATGATTCTTTGGATCTGAATTGGAAATAAAACTCTGAATTGATATAATTTTTATTGAGATAATGAACCGTCAGAAAAAACAAGTTATCCTGCAAAGGTTGCTCAAAACGTCCATTAACACTAAACTTCTCATAATACTTATTATCGTCGACAGTTATCGTGTATGTACCATTCGAATGAAGCTTTATTTTAAAAAGCAGATTGTACGCTTCGGGGGCAATATAGGCTGTTTCTATATAGATCGGAGAGTTATTATATAAATTACGGGTTTTAAAATTCCCTTTCGAAATATAGTCTACTTTTATAAATGGCAAACTATCCACCACCTTGCTAATCAAGTCATAAGATCCAAACATAATAACCTGATTTCTTGCATTACGGTATCCCGATTCCACACCAAATCCTTGCATTAATCCCATGGCGTTGGCCGAAGGAGTTCGCGATTCTTCAATCATAACCTTTCCGGCAGTTTGATACCTTGCCAGCCAGGTTCTGTTTTCGAGCGATGCCAATCCTAACGACAACACAACTCCGATAACAAACAGATACCAGAAATGAAGGAAATAATTCACCCATTCGATTATATCAAAACCTGATTCCTCTTCTTCTGTAAATGCCTGTTTTTCGTAATTATTTGGTTCCATAATGCTTTCTTGATTTTTTTGATATAAAAAAAGGAATTGGCCTGATATTATTTGCTATAATTCAAGACGTTGAATAATAACGACATAGAGAATGTAATTACACCCAAAAGCGTTGAATAATTAGTCACTTTATAGAAACTTGAGAACTCGCGTTTCACATAAATAATATCGTTTGGATAAATGTAGTAGTATTTCGAGTCGATAATGCTTTTCGGACGGATATCGAACTCCAAGATCTGAGTTCCGCTATTCACCTCGCGAATGATTCGAACATGTCTTCTATCGCTGGATTCATTAAAGTCGCCGGCTAGCGATAAGGCCTGAAAAATGGTCAGCTTTTCTTTATAAATAGGGAAAACACCATAACCGGCATCACCAAAAACCGAAAATGTTTTGTTGGCAAGGCTCAGTTTAACCGTTGCTTTAGGGATAAGTTCTCTGAATCGTTTCTCAACAACCAAAGAAGCTTCATTGAGAGTAAGACCTTCTACCGGTATATTCGACACAAAAGGCAAATCAATAGTGCCATCGGTATATACACGATAAGAAATTTGATTTTGCCCGCCCGAACCGGTCTCGGGAGATATTAATTTTGAAAGTCCGGTTTCATCGTCTGAAATAAGTCGATAGATAATTTCATCATTCACACGAATCCTATAGTCGGAATAATCGATTTTTTGGTAGTTAGGTAGCGAGCTATTGCCGTCCTGAAGCAGTCGCATACTTTTATAATTGTAACACGATGAGAGAAAGAGCAGAGCCAAAAACAACGAGAGTAGTTGAGTTTTATTTATCATATGAGCTATACATCGAGTTAATATTAAGGACTAAATAAAAATTCACAACTAGTTCTCAACAGGTGTGGTTGTTGCACTTTTTTCGAGAAAAGTTTTATAAATAATAACGCCAAACGAGTAGGTAGTAACAACTGTAGAAAGAGCTGTCCAGAAAGTTGATACTCCGAAAAACTGCGATTTCATTGGCTGCAGGAATATCACATCATTTGGTTCCAGATAATAAAACTCAGAGTGCATAATGTCAACACTTCGTGCATCAAAAACTTTGATCTGATTTCCTTTATTGGTTTCGCGCAGAATTTTAATCGTGCTTCTATCGGTATAATAACTAAAATCACCTATCATGGCCAGTGCCTGAAATATATTTACTTTCTCGCGGGGGAAGGCAAACCGGCCTGATTTTCCGGAGCCTACGATGCTGAAATATCGGCCAACCATCCGAACATCAACCGAATTGATCTTCAATATCGGCTCGATTGATTTTTCCAAATGCCCCTTTGCTTCTCTGATAGTTTTACCACGTAAAATAACTGCGCCAATAAGCGGTAGCTTTATTTCACCATTTTTATCAATTGTATAGGTATATAAATCATTGCTTTCACCACCTGACCCGCCCATCGTTTGCGAACTCATGTTCGAAGATCCATTGAACAATACATTTGTTTTTTCATCAATAGAATACACCTGAATAAACAATTTATCGCCATCTCTTAAACGATAATCCTGATATTCAACCGTGTCTCTGTACGAAGGAATAAAATTTTTGGTAGTCTGCATATAATTCGTCTCATGAGTAGTAATACAGGATGTAAACTTGACAGTTAACATAGTGATACACAAAAGTTGAATAAATCGTCTACGCATACTTATTGTAATTATTAATGAATTCGAAGCAAAGATAAACAAAAAATGTAAAATAGTTGCAGAAATGGCTAAAATTGGAGACTATTACTCTTAATTTTTCGTTTGAAAAATTAAGAGTAATAGTAAGGTTTGACTTATACAAATCTAAAATAGCACGCCGAACACTATTTTCTATGATTTTCAGTTATAGCTTCAATAGTTCTACCCACATGCTATCTTGTTACAGAACATATTTCATCGTCAAACGACAACGTAATTTTTTCATTATTTTAAATCATAATCAAAGAATGACGGAATTATAAATTAAATCCATTATTTTTGCACTGATTTTTGCTTTTTAGGTTTGAATGCTGATTTTAGTTTCTAAAACAAAACACACTAGACCGGATATTATATAACAAATAACACCATTATGACTAAAATAAATTCATGTATTTTTATGCTACTTGTATTTTCACTTTTTACATCGTGTGACTCACGTAAAGAGCAGGAAAAACAAGCAGATATACGCTTAAAGCACATTGAACAGCTTATTAGCCAAAATACCTTGAATGCAGCCAAAATTGAAATCGATAGTATACATTTATTATTCCCAAAACTGGTTGAAAAACGTAAAATTGCTGCCGCTTTCGAAGATACCATTGCACGCAGAGAAAGCTCCCGCACATTGGCGTATTGCGACAGTATTTTACCAAAAAAGCAACACGAATTGGATTCTATTCAGCGAAACTTCAGATTTGAAAAAGATTTATCATTTCAGGAATTTGGGAACTTCGTGTACAAAACTCAGCTGACCGAGAGTAACTCCAACAGGATTTACATAAAATCATATGTGGACGAAAACAGTGATTTATATCTGATTAGCAATTATTGTGGTCCAAAAATCGATCACACGTCTATCGAAGTTTCGGTGGGTGATTTGATAGCCAGAACGGATACTCTGGCTACAACGAGTGCTGCCAATCATAGTTTTAACGACGGAGGAATGCACTGGGAAACGTTGACATATAAAAACGATGCTGCAAACGGAGTGGCAGGTTTTATTACACAGGAAGCCTCAAAACGAATTAAAGTATCGCTGCATGGAAAAAAATCCTACGTTTACTATCTTGCCGATTCCGACAAAAGAGCCATCGCCGAAACCTACCGTTTATGGGTGGTAAAAAAAGACCTTACCCAATTGGAAAAGGAAATAAGAAAAGCCAGAATAAGAATTGCCCGAATAAACAAATTCCGCTAATAGTTTAAGCTTTGTTTTACAACAAAAAACACTGTTGCTTGTTTAATAAAGAAATTCAGCTATAAAATATAATCCAAAAGTTATTTAGAACAACATGAAAAAAACCTTTCAATTGCTAGTCATCTGCCTTGTAGTAAGTACTACAGCAATGGCACAACAGACATCAAAATTTCAAATCAAAGAGTTAACTGCGAAAGAGTTCAAACAAAAAGTATGGAACTTCGAAAAGGACAAGTCTATTAACCGCTTGAGTAAACTTCCGGTAATTTTGGATTTTCATGCCACCTGGTGTCGTCCGTGCAAAATGCTGGCACCTCATTTACAGGCTATTCAAAACAAATACAACGGCAAATTGATTGTTTACAAAATTGATGTAGACAAAGATCCTGAATTAGCCCGACTCTTTAAAGTAGAAGCAATGCCGACAATTGTATTTATCGGTGCTAAAAACAAATACACCTCAGAACTTGGATACAGAGATTATCCCGAATTTGAAGCATTGGTAAAATCTAAATTCGGACTGTAAAATCAGTAAACCGAATCTTCTAAAAATAACTCCATCAATCGTGAAACAGCGAATTGGTCTATTTCGGAGATTGGGGTTTTAATTCTTTCTGATAATACCGCATTCTCGTCAGAAATTTTCACTGCGACGAACTGCGCATATATAACCCGATGACTCAAAACATGTTTCATCGGGTTTGATATTTTCACAACTTCCACTTCGGCAATTCCATTAAAAAGTTGCTTGAAATCATCAGTTTCCATCAATTCTTCAACTGTGAGTAATTTCTCGGCTTCAACTAATGGAAATTCGAACAGGTTTTGCCATACATCTTTAGCAATTCTTTTCTGCAAATATGTCTTTCCATCCAGTTCAATAAAAAAGTAATTGAAAAATCGGTTGGACACTTTTGTTTTTTTCGATTTAATCGGTAATTGATCCACACTATTCAATTCATAGGCACGACAATTTTGTTGTAACGGACATCTTAGGCAATCCGGTGATACCGGCACACATTGCAACGCCCCAAATTCCATAATTGACTGATTATGAACACCGGGATGCGACTTCGAAATCAATTCCTGCGCTAGACGTGCGAATTCTTTTTTACCAATACCTGAATCAATGGGTGTTTCGAGACCAAACAGTCGCGACAACACACGATATACATTTCCATCCACCACAGCAAAGGGTTTATCATAGGCAAAAGAGCAAATAGCCGCGGCTGTATAATCGCCTATCCCGGCCAGTTGTAGCACATCGGCATGTTCTATGGGGAAAACGCCTCCAAAATCGGTCATCACTTGCCGGGCAGCCTTGTGCAAATTGCGAGCCCTCGAATAATATCCCAATCCCTGCCAGTATTTCAGCACCTCATCTTCTTCCGAACAAGCTAAATCAGCAACAGTTGGAAAGCGTTCTATAAAACGAACGTAGTAACTCATACCTTGATTTACACGTGTTTGTTGCAGAATAATCTCCGAAATCCAAATTAAATACGGATCAGAAATATCCCGCCAAGGTAATTCTCGCTTATTAGCCAAATACCAAGCAGAAAGTGTATCGGAAATATATGTTGAATTACTATTATAAGCCATATTATATAAAATGTATAAAAATACTTTATTTACGCTATTGCACAGTATGTGAATAAATCGCAACTTTGCCCCACAAAAGTAAGAACGATAAATTGAGTTACAAAATTTAATCTTGCCATCGGTAAAGAAAAGAGATGGAGCTTACACATAAACAGCTAAAACAGTTTTTGCCTGGATTAGTTCTCATATTGCAATTTTAACCATTAAATTAATGAGAGCGTCGAATAACAGAATCACTTTCTTCTCCAAAAAGCAATCTAAGATTGAGTGTATCAACAATGATATACAGGCATTTTAATCAGCAACAAATATCAACAAAAACGATAAATCAGCAACTAAACTACAAATTCAAAACCAATATAAACAACTAATTTGAAGTAAAATACAAATCAAATATTAGTATCTAAACCTTAGGGTTAGTTTCAATTTATAAGAACGATAAAAAGGAGGCCAAAATTCTAAGTATTCCCGAAATTGAGAATCTACTGAGAACTAGACTTATAAAAAAATAAAGTTTTGAAATTTCAGAAAAAAAAGACCGCAATTGTTTTTTAATCAGAATAAAAGCTATATATTTGCAGTCCGTTTTGAAAAGCATAAAATATTAATAATTTATTAACATATAAAAAATTTACTCAAATGACTAAGGCAGACATTGTAAACGAGATTGCAAAAAATACAGGCATTGACAAAGTAACTGTATTAACAACTGTTGAAGCTTTTATGGAAACTGTAAAAGAATCACTTTCAAAAAATGAAAACGTATATTTGAGAGGCTTTGGTAGCTTCATCATCAAACAAAGAGCAGAAAAAACGGCTCGTAATATTTCAAAAAATACTACGATTATTATCCCAGCTCACAATATACCTTCATTCAAACCTGCAAAGACATTTGTAAGCGTAGTAAAATAATTTTTCACATAATAAATCAATCGAGATGCCAAGCGGTAAAAAAAGAAAAGGACATAAAATGTCGACTCACAAGAGAAAAAAGAGACTTAGAAAGAATAGACACAAGAAGAAATAGTCTTACTGGTCTTTAGTTATAAAGTCCAAGAAAACAAACTTATAAGCTAAATTCTTGGCTTTAAGTTTGTTTTTTCTTTATAAAAAACAAACAAAAAACCAAAAATCAAAAAAAGTGAATAGCGAACTAGTAGTTGATGTGAAAGCATCCGAAATTTCTATTGCGCTGCTCGAAGACAAACGCCTTGTAGAGATAAACCAGGAAGGACGAGAAGAACAATTCGCCGTTGGAAATATCTATATGGGTAGGGTAAAAAAAATAATGCCCGGTTTAAATGCAGCTTTTGTAGACGTGGGTTACGAAAAAGATGCTTTTCTACACTATCTTGATTTAGGTTCCAATTTCAACACCCTTACACAATTTACAACGCAGGCTCTTAGCGACCGTAAAAAGACGCCTGCTATTCAAAAAACAAAACTGCAACCGGAAATTGAGAAAAACGGTTCAATTAACGACATCCTTAAAACAGGTCAGGAGATTTTGGTACAGGTTACCAAAGAACCGATCTCAACAAAAGGACCGCGATTGACTGCTGAAATATCGATAGCCGGACGGTTTTTAGTTCTTATCCCGTTTGCCGATAAAGTGTCGGTATCACAAAAAATAAAAACGGAGGAAGAGCGTTTACGTCTGAAACAACTGATTCAAAGCATTAAGCCAAAAGGATTTGGAGTAATTGTAAGAACTGTTGCCGAGGAGAAAAAAGGAGCTGAACTCGATAACGAGTTGAAGATTTTGGTAAAACGCTGGGAAGAAGCTGTCGCCAAAACACAACAAGCCAAAGGAGTTTCGCTTATTTTAGAAGAATTAGGTCGCACGGTGGGAATAATTAGAGATTTATTCAACCCAAATTTCAAGCATATTCATATCAATGATGCTACAGTGTACACAGAAGTGCGTGACTACGTAGAACTGATTGCACCCGAACGAAAAGATATTGTAAAACTATATCAGGAAGAAATGCCTATTTACGATAGTTTTGGTATTACCAAACAAATTAAATCGGCTTTCGGCAAAACCGTTTCTTTTAAAAACGGAGCTTATCTGATTATAGAACATACCGAAGCACTTCACGTTGTAGACGTGAATAGCGGAAATCGTTCGAAAGCAGGCAATGGGCAAGAAGACAACGCCCTTGATGTGAATTTAGCTGCTGCCGACGAGATAGCCCGTCAACTTCGCTTACGCGATATGGGTGGTATTATCGTGGTAGATTTTATAGATATGCACGAGACAGAAAACCGTCAGAAGCTATTTGACAGAATGCGTGAAAACATGGCCAACGATAGAGCCAAACACAATATTCTTCCGCTTAGCAAGTTCGGTTTATTACAAATGACGCGTCAGCGTGTTCGTCCGGTAATTCATATCGATATCGAAGAAACCTGTCCTACCTGCTACGGCAAAGGACGCACCAAGCCATCTATCCTCTTTACCGACCAGCTGGAAAGTAAAATAGATTACCTGGTAAATCAATTAAATATTAAAGAGTTTGTATTACATGTTCATCCTTATGTAGACGCCTATATCTCTAAAGGTTTTCTATCGATGAAATGGCAATGGAAACGAAAATTTGGAAAAGGTTGTAAAGTAATTCCCGAACAAAAATTGGGCTTCTTACAATACAAATTTTATGACAAAAAGGGAATTGAAATTGACCTACAAGAAGAAATAGAAAAGATCTCGTAAACCGAGAACCATAAAAAGAGGCTAGCCGAAATGGTGTAGCCTCTTTTTTTATATTTGAAATACCATTCGAATACCGGTATATGGAAACACTTACACAAATATCAAAGCTGTGCCGCACCATTTCCCGAACGGTAAAGTCAACAGTTTATGCCTGGTTCAGCTTATTCAGATCCGTTTTGTCACCAGAATCTTATCAATGCGTTGCCCATCTTTATCTATAATTTCCAGTCGGTACGCATCAATGTTGAGTTTATCGCCTATATTTGGTAAGTTATTGAATTTATGAATAAAGAAACCGGCAATTGTTACAAAATTTCCATCCATTTCTTCTTCCATATCTATATCGAAGTAATGTAAGAACTCAGTAAATGAATATTGTCCGTCAACAAACCAACTGTTTTCATCGCGGACTGTAATCTGATATTCATGTTGATTGTGCTCGGTAACATCACCAATCAGCGCATCCACCACATCGTCCATGGTTACAATTCCTTTTGTAGAACCGTATTCATCCACCACAATGGCATAATGCATCCTTATTGTTTTAAATTTTTCCAACAGGCTGTATGCAAAGGTACTTTCGGTTAGAAACAGTGGTTCTTTTATGAAGTCACGTAGATTAAAATTATCCTCTATCGATGGGGTAAATAAATCTTTGAGCAACACAATACCAACCACCTTATCAATATCATTATCCGTACAAACCGGATAAGCCGAGTGCTTTTCGGCAGTAATCTTTTGGCGGACAGTTTGCAAATCGTCTGTTTCGTCAAAGAATACAATATCATTTTTGTGCGTAAACAAAGAGTTTACCTTTTTATCTCCAAACTCGAAAACCCGTTCAACAATATCCTGTTCTATATCCTGAATTTCACCACCTTCGGCACTTTCTTTAATTATTGATTTAATCTCTTCTTCCGACACTTTACTGTCCATCGTACTTGTTATGCCCAGTATTTTTATAAGAATATCGTTAGAAATAGTCAAAAGCCACACAAACGGGGAAGTGATAACCGAAAGTACTTTCATGGGTTTAGCCAAGAAAATGGCTATAGGCTCGGGGAATGTAAGTCCCAAGCGCTTGGGTAGCAACTCGCCAAGAACGATGGATAAATAGGTAACCCCAATGACAATTATAACCACGGCAAGATTGTGCGCGTATGGACTCAGCTGCTCGAAATGAGCCAGATATTGCTCCACATCCTTGGTCATGCTCTCGCCACTATAAACCCCCAGCAATATACCTATGAGGGTAATGCCTATTTGAACCGTTGAAAGAAATCGGGTGGGATTTTCCGAAAGTTCCAATGCTGTTTTAGCTCCTTTACTTCCTTTTTTCTTTGCACTTTCCAGTTTGAATTTTCGGGCAGAAACCAACGACATTTCCGACATCGAGAAGATTCCGTTGAGAAGGATAAGTGCAATGATAATAATTACTTCCAAAATTAAATAGTTTTAGTTACACGAATCATCTGCATGGTTGCCAATAGACGTCCCGCGACAGATTGTTTTGATAAAATAATTCAGGTCAAAGATACGAACAAAAATGCAAACAATAATTATTGCCGTCAGCAGTTTTGACACATAAAAATAACCATGAACCACTAAAAAAAACATGCGAACAAAAAAGAGTACCGCATTGGAAAACCGTAGAACAGACTTGGAAAGACGCAGAACTCACTTGAATATCCCGTATAAAAAAGTAAATATTGCCTGCTGCAGTTAACAAATGACAATCTGAGTGAATTTTTAAGCTTGCCAAAAACTAAAAATGGAATATAAATGATGTGTTTACAGTTGACAAAACAGAATCCCGAAAAGAATAAAGCATTTTTATACTTGTTGTTGGCTATTCATATACAAAAAAATGTTTTGATTTATCTAAAAATAATTAGAATTTTGAAAGTCGAGGTTGATATTTCACCTTAGAACATCCCACAAAACATAACAAATCAACCTCCATCCTGCCGAATCGACAGTATGGGTGCCGATTCAGGGTCAAAGTGTGCATGAGAGCAGCGTCCCGTCACCTGACAGAGCTTCCACACGTGTGGAAGCTCTGTTTTTTTACTTGACAGATCGTCCACACGCGTGGAAGCTCTGTTTTTTTGCTTGACGGATCGTCCACGCGTGTGGAAGGTCTGTTTTTTCACTTGACGGATCATCCACGCGTGTGGAAGGTAGAT